>ERZ773210.35-NODE-35-length-146915-cov-9.500865_pt1 | contig 146915 bp, 129 predicted proteins | sample MGYA00580528_ERZ773210 | MGnify/ENA primary metagenome ERZ773210 (study PRJEB29015, sample SAMEA2737769) | human gut metagenome | biome: human gut; feature: human-associated habitat; material: faeces | place: China | collected 2012 ...
AGCATTTTCAAAATTTAGTATACAATAACAAATATGGCAAACATTTCCTGTGTGCCTTTTCATTTTGAAACAAGGTTCACGGATTCAGGTATAATACAAGATTCTCCTCAATTTTTGTCTATAAAAAAGAACAGCCTAACCGCTGTCCTTTTCATTAAGTCTCTCAATATAAATTCATACCTAGGTTAATTCCCATATCATTGTACGCATTTGTTCTATCGGATAATGTTTTATATTTCCCGTAACAAGTCTTGATTTTGTTGCCTTTGCTGTTATATAAAATGGAACATGTTAGTATCTATGACCACCTGCATACCTTACTCCCCTTCTATAACTGAATTAATCTCATCCATTGTCATCGGATTTTTTACAACGTACTTTTGTCTCATTCTTGCTAATCGTTTTTGATCTTCATTTGTATTTTCTTAGAATACCAGTACCATACCTTTTCTATGTTGTGCCATCAGTACAAGTATTTTTTTAATTTTTTGCATATATTTTTTTCTTATTATAACATAAAGTACAACACATGTCATTATTTTCTTTCCCTCCCCCCTCGAACATTACAAAACAACAAAAAAACACCTCGTGGGAGACTATAACGCTCTGCGTTATCCCGTCTCACACGAGGTGTTTCTTTGTTGTTACTTACTGCTCTGTTTTTTCTTAGAAATTACATCAAAGGCAACAGCTGCCAAAAGAACAAGTCCTTTTACTGCTTTCTGCCAGTTTGCATCGATACCCATGATAGACATTCCGTTATTCAGAACACCCATGAAAATTGCACCGATTACAACACCGGGAACTGTACCGATTCCGCCGTAAGCAGATGCTCCACCAATGAAGCAGGCGCCAATAGCATCCATCTCGTAGTTTGTACCGGCAGTTGGAGCTGCCGAGTTAAATCTTGCGATACATACAAGAGCTGCTATTGCGGAAAGAACTGCCATGTTGACATAAGCGATGAAGTAAACACGGTTTGTTTTTACACCACTTAATTTTGCTGCATTTTCGTTACCGCCGACTGCATAGTAGTAACGGCCGGAAACAGTTTTCGATGTATAGTAAGCATATGCTGCTACGATAATTGCAAGCAGAATCAAGATGGTTGGCAGACCTTTGTAACTGTAAAGTTTGATGCAGACAAACATTACAACTGCGGTAATGATAACACATTTTGCGATATCACCGTAAAGGTTACTCTGCTGATAACCATTTTTCTTTGCTTTGATTCGTTTCCAAATCACGGAAGCAATAAATCCTGCACAAATCAGGACACCGGCAATCAATGCGGTCACATAGCCCGGAATATAATTGTTAAACAGGGCGATATAGGAATCCGGCATTGGGGAAATGGTAAGTCCGTCAAGAACGATTAACGCAAGACCACGCCACAAAAGCATACCGGCAAGAGTTACGATAAACGGTGGGATGCGGACATAGGCAATCCAGAATGCCTGCCAGATACCAATCAAAAGACCAACTAACAAACCGGCTCCGATTGCCACCCACATATTTACGCCGCCATTTACCATCAGTTTTCCGACAACGGCACCAACTAAACATACGATGGAACCAACCGACAAATCGATATTACCACCGGTTAAGATACACAAAAGCATACCTACTGCAAGAATCACAACATAACCGTTCTGTGCAATCAGATTTGTTATGTTCGATGACAAAAGCAATGCACCATCTGTCATAAATGTAAAGAATACAGCTACAACGATTAACGCAATCACCATTGTATTCTTCTTTAATGTTTCTTTCACCTGACTCATTTCATTCACGCTCCTTTTCCTGATTTCATAATGTATGACATAATAATTTCCTGTGTTGCTTCTTTTCCATCGACTTCTCCGACAATCTTTCCTTCATTCATGACGTAAATGCGGTCACTCATACCAAGCACTTCCGGCAATTCTGAGGAAATAATGATAACCGATTTTCCGGCAGCAACTAAATCATTAATAATACAATAAATCTCATATTTTGCTCCGACATCAATACCTCTGGTCGGTTCGTCCAAAATCAAAACATCCGGGTCGGTAAGCATCCATTTGGCAAGTAATACCTTCTGCTGGTTACCACCACTAAGATTTCCGACATTCTGGTAAACGGACGGTGCTTTTGTGTGCAGTTTCTGGCGGTAATCTTCAGCCACCTGCACTTCCTTTAACTTATCAATGACACCAAAGTGGCTTACCTCATCCATTTTGGCAAGTGACGTATTCGTATAAATCGGATTTGACAAAATCAAACCATTTCCTTTTCTATCTTCTGTCACATATGCTAATTTATGGTCAATTGCCTGTCGGACATTTTTCAAATGAACTTCTTTTCCATTCATCAGAAGTGTTCCCGAAATGCCGGTTCCATAGCTTCGTCCAAACAAACTCATCGCAAGTTCGGTTCGTCCGGCACCCATCAATCCGGAAATACCGACAACCTCACCGCGTCTTACATAAAACGATACATCGTCAACAACTTTCTTCGCTGGTGTCAGCGGATGATGCACGGTCCAGTTTTTCACTTCCATGCAGACATCACCGATTTTTACATTTTCTCTTGCCGGGAAACGGTTACTCAACTCACGTCCAACCATGCCCCGGATGATTCGGTTCTCACTAAAATCATCCACTTTTTTATCCATTGTCTCAATCGTTGAGCCATCGCGGATAACGGTAATTTTATCCGCCACATAAGAAATCTCATTTAATTTATGGGAAATGATAATGGATGTCATTCCCTGTTTCTTAAACTCTAACATCAATTCCAAAAGTGCCTGCGAATCCGATTCATTCAATGAGGCGGTCGGCTCATCCAGAATCAAAAGTTTGACATCTTTGGCAAGTGCTTTTGCAATCTCTACAAGCTGCTGCTTACCAACACCGATATCTTTTACCAGTGTGTGCGGGTCCTCATGTAACCCAACTTTTTTCATCAATTCCTCGGCACGGCCATACGTTGTTGTCCAGTCAATGGAAAACTTCTTACCCTGCTCGTTGCCAAGAAACATATTCTCTGCAATCGTCATATACGGAACAAGTGCAAGCTCCTGATGAATAATAACGATTCCTTTCCGCTCACTGTCTTTGATTTCCTTGAACTTACAGATTTCTCCATCGTAAACAATGTCACCTTCATAACTGCCATAAGGGTAAATGCCGCTGAGCACATTCATAAGCGTCGATTTACCGGCTCCATTTTCTCCGACAAGCGCATGAATCTCACCCTTTTTCACTTTCAAATTTACATTATCAAGAGCTTTTACACCGGGAAATGTTTTGGTGATGGAGTTCATTTCCAAAATATATTCTGCCATAATTTCACCCCTTTTTATTTCACATCTTTTTCACTATAATATCCGGAATCAATCAGGACTTCCTTGTAGTTATCCTGGTCTGCAAATACCGGTGTACAAAGATAAGTCGGAACAATTCCCTTGCCGTTGTCATAACTCTTTGTATCATTGACCGGTACTTCTTTTCCTTCTACAATTGCGGTTACCATTTCTACCAGTTTTGATGCCAATTGTCTTGTATCTTTGAAAATGGACATGGACTGTTTTCCTGCAATAATATTCTTTACGGATGTAATATCACAGTCCTGACCGGTGATAATCGGCATCTCGCCTTTATAGGAAGCAACCAGCGCATTTGTTACACCATTGGCAACCGAGTCATTGGATGCTAATACCGCATCTAACTTCGTACCATTTTGGTAGTAAGCAGCCAATACATTTTCCATACGCTTCTGCGCTTCTTCTGTCGACCAGTTAGACGTTGCACATTCAGCAAGTGTTGTCGAACCGGAACGGACAACCAATTTACCGGAATCAATATACGGCTGAAGCACTTTCATCGCACCACCGAAAAAGTAATTACAGTTATTGTCATCAGAAGAACCGGTAAACAACTCAATGTTAAATGGTCCTTTGGCATTCTTCAAATCAAGTTTGTCTTCGATGTACTGTCCCTGCAATTCTCCAACCCTCTCATTATCAAAGGTTGCGTAATACGATACGGCATCACTCTGCATAATCAAACGGTCATATGCAATTACCGGTATTCCGAGTCCTTTTGCACCCTGTAACGCAGTTCCTAAAGCTGAACCATCGATGGATGCGACTACAAGAACATCCGGATTTACGGCAATCATGTTCTCAATCTGACTTACCTGTGTGGCAATGTCGTTGTTCGCATACTGGATATCAACTTCGTATCCCTGCTTCTCAAGCTGCATTTTCATGTTACTGCCGTCCTGCGCCCAACGCTGCAAATCCTTCGTCGGCATCGACACGGCAATTCGTTTTTTGGCGTCCGGGTCTTTATGCTGCGGCTTGTTTACAGCAATCTGGTCGCCACTTACACCACAGGCAGTTAATGAAAATGTCATAATAACTGCCAACAGACAAGCCATCCATTTTTTCCCTAATTTCATAGCCTAACATTCCTTTCCTAAATTCATTCTCTTTGTTGGTTATACTGTATCACAGTCAAACCAGCAGTGCTTTACGATAAAAAGGACATTTTTGTTATTGTGTCGAATCCGGGTAAAAAAAATAGCACAATTTTATCCTCAAAATTGTGCTACCATTTTTATTCTTTCCCTGTTATTCGTTTATATATACTTCCTCTTTCGTATGAAATCCGCCATCAATAATGATTTGATTCAGATTCTTTTTGTCCACAAAGACCGGTGTTAAAAAATATGAATCCACTTGATTTGTGCCATCAAAGCGCTTGGTTATTCCGGAAATTTCTTCCCCTTTTGCCAGTTTCACACACATCGTTGCTGCCTCTTTTGCCAGTTCATCCACATTCTTAAACACGGTTCCACCCTGCGTTCCCTCGACAATACGCTGACACGCCGACAAATCACCATCCTGCCCTAAGACATACACCTTGCCTGTTTTACGATTTTCCGACAATGCCAAAATTGCCTGCGCCGCCAAATCATCGTTTCCACAGATAATCGCATCACATTTGCCGCCTTTTTCATAAAAATCCCACACCGTCTGATAGGCATACTCTGCAATCCATCCTTTCGCATACGCCTTTTTTACCACCGTATCGGTCTTTCTTAATCCAGCCGAAAGCCCCTTCTCTAACAGTTTAACATTATAATCCTCGGAAGACCCCATAATTTCAAGAAGTTTAGCTCCCTTCGGAAACTTTTTACGAATTGCCTTTGCATATAAATTTCCTACTTTTTCACTGTCAAAGGAAACACACAAATCAACACCGGCATTTTCTAACATACGGTCATAGGCAACCACACGGATTCCACTCTCTTTCGCCTTTTTCACAACATCGGATAAAGCAGCTGTATCAACTGCTACTACAACAATCGCATCCATCTTCTGCTCGATAAAATACATAATCTGCTTTTTCTGCGTCTCCACATCGCCGCCGGCATTCTGCACATTCACTTTTGCTCCGTCTTCCTGTGCCTGCGAAACAAACACATCCCTGTCACGCTGCCACCTCTCAATGACAAGCGAATCAAAGGAAAATCCAATATGAATCTCGTTCTTCACCTGCTTTGTTTCTTCTTTTACCTGCCCGCCACAGCCGGTCACACCACACATACAGAGCACACTCAGAAACAGAAGTAAAAACCTTCTTCTATTTATTTGTTTCATTCTATTCCATTCCTTCTTTCTGAAATTCAGAAGGCGTCACACCCACTGATTTTTTGAAAATGCGGCTGAAATAATTCGGGTCGCTGTATCCCGATTCCAGACAAATCTGTTTAATGCTTTTTCCTTTTTCCCGCAGCAGTTTCTTCGCATACACAATCCGAAGTTTTGTTAAATATTCCACAAAAGTTTCACCGGTTTCGTCCTTAAATACCTTACTGAAATAATACGGACTGACATTGGCAACCCTCGACACATCATCCAGTGAAATATCTTTCCTGAAATTGTCTTCCATATAATTTCTCGCCTTGGCAACAATATCGCTGTATTTTTCACTTGCCTTAGCGTGAATCGCCTCTCCTGCCATCTTCATATGCTCTAAAAACCATTGCTTCAATCCATCAAACCGATCAATTGCCATTAATTCCGTTAAATAATCCGCACGATCACGAAAATGATACGACATGCCGCCCTCGTGAAATGCAATCCGCTCCGCATACATTACAAGCTCCAATATCTTTAACCGGATATCTTCGATATACGCCCCGTAATTATTTTCCATCCAAAGGAAAAATTGGTTTGCTTCGCCTAACATTTTCCCGACATCCCCTTTGCGGAGTGCCAGATACATCGCGTTTTCCGTATCTAACGGATAATTTTCTTCCACACTCTGCACCGCTGCAAAGTCATTGATATGCATAACCGGTCCATCTGCCTTCTTTAACGCCAGACATGCCTCTTGATAGGATGGATATATATTGTCCAAAAGATGCACACTTCCTATGCCGACACGGAAAAACAATTCAATCCTTGTCATCAATTTTTGAATCATATGGTCTGCACGCTCAATGGTTAATACTCTTTCTTTATACTCTTGTTTCGGCGTTTCAACCGGCACGAAAACAACTACCTTGTTTGCCATCATCGGTCCCACGGTTGCCGAGAAAAACTGCTTTACAATCTGGCGAAATTCATCATAAAATTTTTGTGCCTTTACCGACATACCGACCACATTTGTCATCTTTCGGTTTTCAATCGCATCGCCCACCTCAATCACCAGAATAAAACCATATTTCTGCGGAATATCTAAAAGTTCGCGAAAGCGTTCCGTATCTCCGGAATAATTATCCTGAAACAAAATCGAATAAATCATACCACTCTCAATAATTGGAATCACCGCTTCTAATTTTTCCTTATATTCCAGATTTTTTTCCCAGTGCTCCTGTCTTCTCTTTACCTCGCCTATCGCCTTTTCCAGCACTTGCACAATACGCATGGCATTTGCCGGTTTTGTAATAAAGTCCATTACCCCAAGTGACATTGCTTTTTTTGCGTAGTCAAATGTATCATATGCCGACATAATAATAAAACAGGTTTTGGGACAAAATGTTTTGATTTCCTCAATTGCCTCAATTCCATTAATTCCAGGCATCTGAATATCCATCATAGCAATGTCCGGACGAAATTCTTCGGCAAGCCGGATTACTTCTCTACCCGTTTTTGCCGTCTTTACCTCGCAACTTGTGCCAAAGTTCTTTTCGATGATATGCTGCAAAGATTGTAAAACGATCCCCTCATCATCGGCAAGCAGCATCTTAATCATTTTCATCCCTCCTCATATGGTATCTTCACAATAAACTTCGTTCCTTTATTTTCCCCTTCACTCTCAATAAACAGCACATCTTCTCTGTTATAATACATCATAAGACGTTCTCGCACATTGTAAATACCAATGCCGTTTGATTTCCGGTTCTTTTGGTTTCTCACATTTTCGCCGTCCAAAATACAGGTAATCAACGATTGCTCCATTCCTTTTCCATTGTCCTTAACTTCCATATACACAAAACCATCTTTGCGATACACCAAAAGTGTAATAACGCCTTCCCATTCCACATCGCGAATCCCGTACTGCACGGCATTTTCTACGAGAGGCTGTAAAATCATGGACGGTACAATCACATCCCCGATTCCTTCTTCCACTTCTTTCTGATAGTGGATATCACCGGCGAACCGCACATTCAAAATATAAATATAGCGGTCCACTAACTGAATTTCATCGTAAAGCGTTGCATCTTCATTTATTTTAGATAAATTGTACCGGAAAAATTCTGCCATATTTTCAATAAATACAGCCGTCTTTTCCGCATCTTCAATTGTCGCTAACTGCATCCCCGCATTCAAGGTATTAAACAAAAAATGTGGGTTAATCTGCGACTGTAGATATTTTAACTGGGCATCTTTTAACAGCGTCTGCGTTTTTAACTCATTTTCCCGCAGTTCCGTTTCTTTTTCCATGCTGATTCGCTGCGCCTCAATATAACTTCGAATACTCTCCATCATTTTATCAAAGGCTTTCGAAAGACTTTCCACTTCATCTCCGGTCTGAAAAATCGGAATCTGAACAGACAAATCTCCATTTGTCACCTGCTTAGCACGGCCGGCAAGCACTTTGAGCGGATTTGTCAAACGTCTCGTCAGCATGATTACCATAATTGTATCACAAATAACAACAAGGAAAAACATTACCGTTCCAATTGCCTGCATATAACGGAGGAATTGCTGTAGTAAAAGGTAATTATCGGAATTTTTCTGAAACTGGTTATTATTCAGCTGATTCATGTAATCTCCCAGATAAACCTTAATTTTTGCTGCCTGTCCATATTTTTCATCATAGGCATCAACATTTCTGCCGCGCTTTGCGGTAATTGCCTCCTCTGTGATTTTTAAATAATTTTTTCCCAAATAATAAATATTATTTTTTAAAATACCAGTCTCTCCCTCTGCTTCTTTTGTCCGCAGAGAAACCAGCTTTTGATTTATATTCTGCTCACTGATATAGTAAGCTTGTAATTCATTTGAATTTTTCGTGCGCAGATAAGAAAGAAGCTGTTCTTGTATCTTGTCTAAGTCTTCTTCCATTTCATTCAACTGCACATTCGTGGCATAAACCTGTTCAATCTGTCCCAATGCCTGATTGATGTTTACAAACATAATGATATTGATAACAAGTGTCATAATGGATGTAAAAATCAATAGTACAATCATTTTTGTACTAATCGAATTAAACCGTTTCATTCTAATTGCTCCTTATTATTTTTCCGGATATGGACTGGTACTCATTCACGATTCCTTTGTCATTATATTCCACAATGGTATCGACCGCTTTTTCACCCAGTATTTTCGGACTCACAGTAACAGAAGCTTCCAAAATCTTTTTTTGTATTGCCATTATGATTTCATCATTTTCGTAAGCGCCAATGATTTTTACGCTGCCAACCTTGCTCTGGTCAACAACTGTTTGGTACGCATAAGTTGTCGCATCCATCGAAAGGCAGACCAAAACATCCGGACATTTATTCTTATCTAATAACAATCCGCGGACTGTTTTTTCCATTCCAAATTCCGTATCTGCATCAACCGAAACAATCTTAACATCTGCATCCTTTACCTGTTGGCGAATGGTCTGAATCACCAAACGATGATCTCCCATTCCCTTTGTATTTTCTGTGAGAATACAAACATTTTTCTTCTTTTTGGATACCGCCTTCTGAATCAAAGATACATATTGTTTTCCGATATCCACTTCATTAATTCCAAGAAATGAGCAGCGTTTTCCATTGTAATTATCATGAAGCATTGTAACTACCGGAATTTTTTGATTCATTGCCTCATTCATCGCCTCACCCACTTCTTTTGCGGATGACTGCAGCAAAATTCCATCCACCTGCTGTGCAATCGCAGCTTCCACATAATCTTTCACACTTAAATCTCCGGACAGATAATCGGAAATTCTCTCAACATAAATTCCTTGTTTTTCCCCCTGTGCTTTTGCTACCTGATAAACATTTTCCCAAAATTCATCTTCCGGGTTTTCCACAATAAACGCATAGTGTTTTTGATATACTTTTTCCTGCGCCTGACCGTTTTTTGTCTCATTCAATTGTTTTCGCATAATCCAAAAGCCGCACACAGTGACACCCAGTGCGATTACCACACAAACAAGCATGCCAAGCAAAACGGAATTATGATTTCTTTTTTTCTTCATCACCTAAACACCCTCAAATGAAAAGAAAACAATAAACCACAAACTGTAATTTATTGTTTTCTTTTTTATCAAATGATTTCTCGCCTAAAGATTAGTTTTTCTCAGCCAATTCTGCTTTCAGCATTTCTGTCAACTGAGGAACAATCTTATTCAAATCGCCTACCAAACCATAGTCAGCTACATCAAAGATTGGAGCTGTCTCGTCTTTGTTAATAGCAACGATAATGTCAGATTCTTCCATACCTGCAACGTGCTGAATAGCACCGGAAATACCGATTGCAAAGTATACATTAGGCCGAACGGTTTTACCGGTCTGTCCTACCTGACGCTCAACCGGAAGCCAGCCATTCTCAACAACGGCACGGGAACAGCTTACTGTTCCGCCAAGTACATCTGCCAAATCCTGAAGAAGTTTGAAGTTTTCTTCGCTTCCAACACCACGACCGCCAGATACCAAAATCTTAGCATCTGCGATATCTACTGTGTCAGCTACAGATTTCACAACATCAAGAATCTCAACATATTTATTGTCCGGAGTGAATCCCGGATTGTACTCGATTACTTCAGCTTTTGCACCCTTAATTGGGTCAATCTTCTGCATAACACCGGCACGAACGGTAGCCATCTGTGGACGGTTGTATGGACATGCAATCGTAGCGATTGTATTACCACCAAATGCAGGACGTGTCATAAGAAGCTGATTTGGAATGGTCTCCTTTGTCATGTTATCGGTGAAATCACCAATCTCAAGTACTGTACAGTCAGCAGTCAGACCAGTTGCTACACGTGCGGATACACGAGGACCTAAGTCACGACCAATTGCTGTTGCACCAACCAGCATAATTTCAGGTTTGTACTCATTGATTACAGAAGCAAGTGCATGAGCATATGGCTCTGTACGATATACTTCAAGTTCTTTGTCATCCACTACGATTACTTTGTCTGCACCATACTCAGCCAAAGAATCCGCAAGGCCCTTAACACCGTAACCAAGCAAAACAGCGGTAACTTCTGCGTTCAAATCTTTTGCCAGATCTTTTGCTTTGCCAAGCAGTTCGTAAGCGATTCCACTTACTTCTCCGTCAACCTGCTGTGCAAAGACATATACACCTTTATATTCTTCTAAACTCATTTTTTTCACCACTTTTCCTTTATAATAATTAGATTACATGTTTCTCTTTAAACTTATCTACAATATACTGAGCAGCTTCTGCCGGGTCAAGGGTAACGACTTCGCCGGCACCTTTACGAACCTTATCGGAAGCTTTTGCAATTTTTGTCGGAGAACCTTTCAGACCGAGGTTAGAATCATCTACATCTTTAAGGTCTGCACGTCCCCAAACGGTAATCTCTTTGTCAAATGCGTCCATGATTCCGCCCGGAGTCATATAACGTGGCTCATTCAACTCAGAAAGAGCAGTGATCAAGCAAGGCATTTTAGCCTTTACTACATGGTAACGGTCCTCATACTGACGCTCAACGATTACGCTGTCACCTTCCACTTTGATATTCTGTGCATAAGAGATAACTGGAATATCCAAGTGCTCGGAAATCTGTGGACCAACCTGTGCAGTATCACCATCGATAGCCTGACGGCCTGTGATAATCAAATCGTAATCAATGTTACGAAGTGCACCGGCAATTGTTGTAGAAGTAGCCCAAGTATCAGCACCACCGAGTACACGGTCTGTTACAAGGATACCATTGTCAGCGCCCATTGCCATTGCCTCACGAAGAACTTCTTCTGCTTTTGGAAGTCCCATGGTAAGAACAGTAACTTCTGCACCTGTTTCTTCTTTAATTCTCAGTGCTGCTTCCAAACCGGCTTTATCATCCGGGTTCATGATGGTAAGCATCGCACCTCTATTCAATGTACCGTCCGGGTTAAATACAACACCGCCCTTAGTATCCGGCACCTGTTTAATACATACTACTATTTTCACGAGAGCACCTCCTATTTCAATAAGCTGCCAGAGATAACCATACGCTGAACTTCTGAAGTTCCTTCGTAGATTTCTGTGATTTTTGCATCACGCATCATACGCTCAACGTCATATTCTCTGATGTAGCCATAACCACCGTGTAACTGAACTGCTTTTGTTGTTACTTCCATAGCAACTTCTGCTGCGTACAATTTTGCCATAGCAGCTTCTACGCTGTAAACTTTCTGCGTAGCTTTTGCCATTGCTGCACGATACACAAGCATCTTAGCAGCTTCCACTTTTGTTGCCATATCAGCAAGCTGGAACTGTGTATTCTGGAACTGTGCAATCGAACGACCGAACTGTTTTCTTTCTTTTACATAATCGATTGTTGCCTGCAAAGCACCTTCTGCCAGACCAAGTGCCTGAGCAGCGATACCAATACGTCCACCATCCAGTGTATGCATGGCAATTCCGAAACCTTTGCCCTGTGCACCAAGAAGATTTTCTTTTGGAATACGGCAGTCCTCGAAGATTAACTCGTATGTGGATGAACCACGGATACCCATCTTCTTCTCCTTTGTACCAAAAGTAAATCCAGGAGTATCTTTCTCAACGATGAAAGCAGAAATTTCTTTTACTTTTCTACCACGTTTTTCGATGATACCGGTTACAGCAATGATAATATAAATATCTGCTTCTTTACCATTTGTGATGAAGCATTTAGAACCATTGAGTACCCATTCGTCACCATCTAAAACAGCCTTTGTCTGCTGTCCCTGTGCATCCGTACCTGCACCCGGCTCAGTCAAACCGAAAGCACCTAATTTCTCACCACTTGCAAGTGGTACAAGATATTTCTTTTTCTGCTCTTCTGTACCGTACATCATAATTGGGTCAGCACCAAGAGAAGAATGAGCGGATACAATAACGCTTGTTGTACCACAAACTTTAGCTAACTCCTCAACGCACATTGTGTACATCAATGGGTCACAGCCCTGTCCGCCGTACTCTTTAGGAATCGCAATTCCCATGAAACCAAGTTTCATCATTTTGTCAACAGTCTCACGAGGGAATACTTCTGTTTCATCGGTTTCCTGCGCAAGTGGCTTTACTTCGTTCTCAGCAAAATCTTTGAACAACTGTCTCGCCATTTCATGCTGTTTGTCTAATTTAAAATCCATGATAACATGAACTCCTTTCTATAATATTATTTGGAATAATCAAAGAATCCAACACCAGTTTTACGTCCGAGTTTGCCGGCACGTACCATTTTACGAAGCAATGGATGTGGACGGTATTTCGGGTCACCAGTCTCTGCCTGAAGAACTTCCATAATAGCAAGGCAGATATCAAGACCAACCAAATCACCAAGTGCAAGAGGTCCCATTGGGTGGTTTGCACCAAGCTGCATAGCAGCATCGATACCCTCAGCAGAAGCAACACCATCAGCAAGGATGCCAACTGCTTCGTTAATCATAGGAATCAAAATACGGTTTACAACAAATCCGGCAGCTTCTTTTACTTCAACCGGTGTTTTACCAATTTCTTTTGCGATAGCAACTACTTTATCGTTTACTTCATCTGTTGTGTTCTCGCCGCGGATAACTTCAACAAGCTTCATAACAGGAGCCGGGTTAAAGAAGTGCATTCCGATAACCGGATGAGAAATGCCTGCACCGATTTCTGTAATGGACAAAGAAGAAGTATTCGTAGCGAAAATGCAGTCTTCTTTCTTTACGATATCCTGCAGTTCTTTGAATGTCTGTTTTTTAACATCCATAACTTCCAAAGCTGCCTCAACAATCAAATCACAATCAGTACAAATGTCTTTTACGCCAGTTGTAATCTTAGCTAAGATTGCATCAACATCTTCCTGTGTTTTCTTTCCTTTTGTAACCAGTCTCTGAAGACCTTTTGCAATCTTGTTTTTACCGTTTGCAGCAAACTCTTCATTGATGTCACACAAATATACTTCATAACCTTCTGTCTGCGCAAATGCCTGCGCAATTCCGGAACCCATTGTTCCAGCTCCAATAATACCAACTTTCATTGTATTTACCTCCATTGTATTTGATTCAAATCCCAGACGGGATGTCGTCACGAATTAACAGTTTTTGAATGGTACCACTTTTAATTTTTTCTCTTTATCTTTCTCTAAGAAGTTACCCATTCCGGCTTTCTGGTCTTCTGTCTCGAAGCAGTCACCGAACAATTTCTCTTCGATTACAATTGCCTCATCCATATTTACCTGAAGACCTTCGTTAATTGCCTTTTTGCAGTTGCGGACAGCAATCGGTGCATTCTTAGCAATACCGGATGCCATCTTCTTTGCTGCATCCATCAGTTCTTCCTGTGGATATACAGCATTTACAAGACCAATGCGGTAAGCTTCGTCTGCTTTAATATTTCTTGCTGTATAAATCATCTGTTTTGCCATACCAGGGCTTACTAAACGAGCAAGTCTCTGTGTACCGCCAAATCCAGGAGTAATACCAAGACCTGCTTCCGGCTGGCCAAATACGGCATTGTCAGAGCAGATACGGATATCACAGCTCATGGAAATCTCGCATCCACCGCCAAGAGCAAATCCGTTTACTGCAGCAATTACAGGAATCGGGAATGTCTCTAACTTACGGAATACATCGTTTCCTTTTTTACCAAAGGCTTCGCCTTCTGCTTTTGTCAATGTGCTCATCTCTCCGATGTCTGCACCTGCAACAAAAGATTTCTCTCCGGCACCTGTCAAAATCAGGCAGCGGATTTCGTTCTGGTCAACTGCATCCAAAGTCTGATTCAGTTCATCCAAAACAGCACTGTTTAACGCATTCAATGCTTTTGGGCGGTTGATGGTAATAATACCAACTGCACCTTCTACTTCATATGTTACAAATTCCATTGAAAGTATCCTCCATTTAAAATTTCTTTTTTACATCACAGGAACGAACCGATATAATACCGGCTCGTCCCAAAAGTAAAATTAGTCTCTCTCAACAATTGTGGAACATCCCATTCCACCACCGATACAAAGTGTTGCAAGACCTTTCTTTGCATCGCGTTTCTGCATCTCATGAAGCAATGTAACAAGGATACGGCATCCACTTGCTCCAACCGGATGTCCAAGTGCAATTGCACCACCGTTTACATTCAATTTGCTAAGGTCAAATCCAAGGTCACGACCTACTGCTACAGACTGTGCCGCAAATGCCTCGTTTGCCTCAATCAAATCAAAGTCATCAATGCTCATGCCTGTTTTAGCAAGAACCTTCTTTGTAGAAGCGACCGGTCCAATACCCATGATTTTTGGATCCACACCGCCAAGAGCACCGGCTACAAATGTTGCCATTGGTGTTACACCAAGCTCTTTTGCTTTTTCTTCGCTCATTACTACAATCGCAGCTGCACCATCATTAATACCGGAAGCGTTACCAGCTGTTACCACACCGCCTTCTTTACCGGAGCAGCATCTAAGACCGCTAAGGCTCTCAGCTGTTGTACCAGGACGTGGTCCCTCATCGGTATCAAATACGATTGTTTTCTTTTTAGATTTGACTTCAACAGGAACAATCTCATCTTTGAATTTACCTGCAGCGATAGCAGCTTCACATTTCTGCTGGCTGTTAGCAGAGAACTCATCCAACTCTTCACGAGTAATTCCGTACTTCTCTGCTACGTTCTCAGCAGTAATCATCATGTGATACTGATTGAAAGCATCCCACAATGCATCGTTTACCATGGTATCCACAAGTTTACCATTGTTCATACGGTAACCAAAACGAGCATTCATAGCTGCGTAAGGAGCCATGGACATGTTCTCCATACCACCGGCAACAACGATATCAGCATCTCCTGTCTGAATCATCTGAGCTGCCATATTTACACAGTTCAAACCGGAACCACAAACAACGTTTACGGTAACTGCTGTTGTCTCGATTGGAAGACCAGCACCGATGGATGCCTGACGAGCTACGTTCTGACCAAGACCTGCCTGGATTACACATCCCATGTAAACATGGTCAACGGCATCCTTTGGCACGCCTGCTCTCTTAAGAGCCTCCTCAATAACGATAGAACCTAATTTTGGTGCTGGAGTTGTGCTTAATGCACCACCCATTTTACCAATTGCCGTACGGCAAGCACCTGCTAATACAACTTTCTTAGACATGAATATATCCTCCTTATAAATTTTTTACTAATACTACTTAATTTATCATCACTGCTTTCGCAGTTTCTGATCATACTTTTCTCTGAATGCCTTCTGAACAACTTCCGGCACCAGTTTCGATACATCCGAGCCATAAAAAGCAACTTCTTTCGCAATGGTGGAACTTAGGAAAGCATACTCAAGACTCGTAGTAAAAAACATCGTATCAATCTCCGGCTCAATGCTGTGATTAGTCTGTGCAATCTGCATCTCGGATTCAAAATCCGTCACGGCACGGAGACCGCGGATAATCAGCTTTGCATCATTTTGTTTGGCAAAATCAATTGTCAATCCGGTAAATGTTAAAACCCTCACATTTGGAAATTCTTTCGTGGTCTGCTTTAACAGTTCTACACGCTCTTCCCTTGTAAATAAAGGCGTTTTTTCCTGATTCACAAGCACTCCGATAATCAATTCATCCACTACTTTGGATGCTCTCTTAATAACATCTAAGTGCCCATATGTAACGGGATCAAAACTACCCGGATATATTGCTTTTATCATATCTTTTTCCTATCTGTAAATCAAACTACAATTTACCACTTTTTATGATTCAATCCTTACTCATAATAACAAACGAAAACGATATTGTCAACAATTTAACAAACTTTTTCCATGAACATTTTGTGAACTGACTGGCTACTTGACCGCACCATGCGATAATGCTAAAATAAACATATTGCAAATATAGTTACTAGAATGGAGGTTTTACCAGATATGAACGAATTATATAAGAGTAAACTTGTGACTGCCAAAGAGGCAGCCGAAGTGGTTAAGTCAGGAAACTGGGTGGATTACGGCTGGACCGTGACAACACCTGTGGATTTCGACAAAGAACTTGCCAAACGTCTGCCGGAGCTTCACGATGTGAACTTCCGTGGCGGTATCCTGATGTGGGAACCGGAGATTTTCAAAATTGAAGATCCGGCTGCACACATGACATGGAACTCCTGGCACATGAGCGGAATCGAAAGAAAAGCTGTTGCAAAAGGATTTTCTTTCTACTCTCCAATCCGCTATTCGGAACTGCCACGTTATTACCGTGATTTAGAAAATCCTGTGGACATTGCTGTTATGCAGGTAGCACCGATGGATGAACACGGATACTTTAACTTTGGACCAAGTGCTTCCCATTTGGGAGCTGCCTGCGAGCGCGCGAAAACCATTATCGTTGAGGTAAACAAAAACATGCCACGCTGTCTTGGCGGATTTGAAAATGGAATTCATATTTCTAAAGTAGATATGATTATCGAAGGATCAAACCCACCAATCGCAGAAATGGGCGGCGGTGCTGCTGCAACAGAAGTTGACCACGCAGTAGCAAGACAGATCGTTGCGCAGATTCCAAACGGCGCCTGCCTTCAGTTGGGAATTGGCGGTATGCCAAACGCTGTCGGCTCACTGATTGCTGAATCCGATTTAAAAGATCTTGGTGTTCACACCGAAATGTATGTCGATGCTTTTGTTGACATTGCCAAAGCCGGAAAAATCAATGGTTCTAAGAAAAACTTAAACAAAGGCCGTCAGGTATACGCTTTTGCTGCCGGCACAAAGAAATTGTATGACTATTTGGATAACAATCCGGAATGCATGAGTGTTCCCGTAGATTATGCCAATGAAATTGATGTCATTTCCGCACATGATAACTTCATTTCAATTAACAATGCTGTTGACATTGATTTGTTTGGACAGGTTAATGCTGAATCCGCCGGCATAAAAAATATCAGTGGAGCAGGCGGCCAGCTTGATTTCGTATTAGGTGCTTATAAATCAAAAGGCGGAAAGAGCTTTATCTGCATCTCTTCTACCTTTAAAAATAAGCAGGGCGAAGTACAGTCCCGTATCCGCCCAACTTTAGCAAACGGTTCCATCGTTACCGATACCCGTGCAAACACAATGTATGTCGTAACCGAATACGGTATGGTAAACTTAAAAGGACTCTCCGGCTGGCAGAGAGCTGAAGCATTAATCGGCATCGCTCATCCGGATTTCCGTGATGAATTGATTAAAGAAGCTGAGAAGATGCATATATGGCGTAGAAGTAATCGATGAGAAATCTTTTTTGGATCCGTAATTAAAAAGAAAAGTTTGTGATTCGTGGGCACTCCCGTTAAACAAACGCGTAGGGGTATCGGCGTGCAAAACACGCACGCCTGATACCCACGTGTTTGTACCCACTCATCGCAAATCTTTTCTTTTTTAATTACCGGAAACCAAATAGATTAGCATCGAATACATCCTTACAAACAGAATCACTTAGTCACTTCAGTCTATCGCATAATGGCAAGTTTACTCTGTAAACAAACAAAAGCTGTTTCATACGAACTAAGCATAAGACAACCAAAAAGAGGGTTCCTTTGTGGAGACTATAACGCGAAGCGTTATCCCGTCTCTCACAAAGGAATCCTCTTTTTGGTTGTTTTATTTAGTTAATGACTAACCGCTTTTTGTTATTTTACAAAGTAAACCTATCAGCAATCTTCTCAAGCTGCTCTACAGAATCCATGCAGGTATCTACAAGTTCTGCATTCTGTGCTGCCTCAGTTACGACACTTCCGGTCTTTTCTGCAATATCAGTTACACCAACGGTTGCTTCATCAATCGTTGTGTTAATACCGGTAATTGCGTCAGCAATCACTCCAATCGAATCGGTAAGTGAAAGAATGGAACGCTCTACATTTTCCATGCTTGTCTTTACAACATCTGCATCATTGTTATACTGGTCGCTGATAGCTCTGAACTGGTCATAATCTTTTAATACCACTTCGTCTAAGAACTTCGTTGTTCCCTCCATGCTCTGAACCATTTCATCCACAGAAGAGTTTACTTCAAGTACAATCTCATTAATACTTGTTACCGAATCCGATGTTTCGTTCGCAAGTTTACTGATTTCCGAAGCAACGACAGCGAATCCTTTTCCTGCCTCACCGGCACGAGCAGCTTCAATAGACGCATTCAATGCCAAAAGGCTTGTCTGAGAAGAAATCTGCATAATGGACTCCGTCATCTCATTAATCTGTTTTACACAATCAGCAGCGCTTACTGCTTTTTCTACCTGTGTCTTAATTGTATCATACATAGAACCGGCGCGATCCATCGCTGAATTTGCGGACTCACCAAGTGCTGTTGCTCTTTCTGAAATCTCATCAGAAAGTCTCACACCATCTTTGGAAAGTTTTGCGATATCGGATGCACCCTGTCTCATGTCTCCGATGTTCTGTGTAATTGTTCCTGTCGTTGCAGAAGTTTCCTGCATGCCGGCTGCTAACTGCTCCGTCGTTGCAGAGTTATCCATACACTGCTCACGAATCTTTTCACTGACATCATTTACTTTACTGACTTCTTCGCAAATCTTCTGACTGGAATCCTTCAAATTCAAAATACTCTGACGAAGACTTTCTCTCATGCCCGCCACGGATTTACCCATCAAACCAACTTCGTCGCGGCGAAGTGCAATCTTCTTCACTTTATCATCATTTGTGAAATCCAGACTTGCTGTCTCATCAATAACATCCGTAAGACTTACCAGCGGACGAATAATCAAAACAACTGCTAATAAACCAACTAAAACACTTAAGATAATTCCAATGGCAGCAACTGAAATCCCACGTACCCACATGGAATTTGGAACTGACATCATATCTCCCCTGTCTGCTGTGATAATCAAAACACTTTTGTCATTAAGTACATGATAAGCAGCATATTTCATTTCACCTTTGAATTCATACGTTACAAAATCCTTTGTTACATTTTCGCCTTTTTTCATGCGGCTCACTACATCTTTCACAACAGCATTTTCTACTGACTTACCAATCTTTGATTCCGTTGGGTGAAAACGCATAATACCTTCTTTATCAACCAAATACGCATAAGAAGTATCTAATCCGGAAATTTTAACATTTCTTAAAATATTAGCATAACCATCATAAGATAAGACACGCTTTTCCATCAACTTATCATTTAAATCTGTTGAATACGCTTGTACCAAATTCGTCATCTCATTCTGTGTCATTAACTCAATCTGTTTAGTACTGCGTGGAACAATCATTAACATTGTAACAGCTGAAATTACTGCTCCTGCCAAAGCAATAATTAGTACCATTTTAAAACCGATTTTGCTAAAGAAACCTACCTTTTTTCTGCTTGACTTTTCCATGCTCAATTCCTCCATATTAATTCTTAATCTGCTGCTCCATCACAGTTTTTGCATGTGCAAGTGCCTCCGGAATTTTCGCTGGATTCTTGCCACCTGCCTGCGCCATGTTCGGACGGCCGCCACCACCACCGCCTACAATGGATGCAACTTCTTTAATTAAATTGCCGGCATGGGCGCCCTTTTTCATCGCACCATCCGTTGCCATGGCAATTAAATTCACTTTTTCCCCAACCTGGCTTGCAAATACAATAAATGCCTCACCAAGCTTCTGTTTTGCCTCATCGCCCAAATCACGCATGCCGTTCATATCAACATCCGTAAGCTGCTTTGTCAGAATATGGATTCCATCCACTTCTTTGGCCTCGGACAACAAGTCCCCTGCAGCTTCTTTCGCAAGTTTTGCTTTTAATTTATCATTTTCTTTCTGAAGTTGTTTTACTTCATCCTGCAATGAAACTATTTTTGCACTTACCTCTAACGGCACTGCTTTCAAAAGTTTTGCTGCCTTTTGCAGTTCACTCTCCATCGTATTGTAATACTCAAAAAGAGCTTTTCCTGTCAGTGCTTCAATTCGACGTACACCTGCTGCAACACCGCTTTCTGAAATAATCTTGAAAGCAGAAATATTTCTGGTGTTACTTACATGAGTACCACCACAAAGTTCAGAACTAAATGTTCCCATCTGAACAACGCGGACAACCTCGCCGTATTTTTCACCAAACAGAGCCATCGCACCGGTCTTCTTCGCATCTTCTATCGACATTTCATTTGTCACAACATCAAGACCTGCCGCAATTTCACGATTTACAATTTCCTCTACTTTTGCAATTTCCTCTTCCGTCATTGGCGAGAAATGCGTAAAGTCAAAACGAAGTTTATCCTTGTCCACTAATGAACCTTTCTGCTCTACATGACTGCCGAGCACCTCACGCAGTGCCTGCTGCATCAAATGAGTCGCACTGTGGTTGTTTGCTGTCAGATTTCTCTGTTCTTCATCCACCGTAAGTTTTACGGTTTCACCTTTTTTGATAACCCCCTTTGTCACACGTCCAACATGTCCAATCTTCGTTCCCTGAAGTTTGATGACATCTTCAACAACAAATGTACCATCTGTCCCTTCAATCACACCGGCATCCGCTACCTGACCCCCCATTGTGGCATACATCGGGGTCTCTTCTACAAGGATCGTTCCCTCTTCGCCTTCTTTCAACTCGTCAACAATAGCATCTTTGGTTGTCAAAACTGTAACCTTCGACTCATGTATCAAACGGTCATAGCCGACAAATTTACTTTCAATAGAAGCATCAATGGACTGATAAATCGTAACATCTTTTCCCATGTAATTGGTTGTCTCTCTGGCATCACGTGCCGTCTGACGCTGGTTCTCCATAGCCTCTTTGAAACCATCTTCATCAACAGAAAATCCTTTTTCCTCTAAAATCTCAATCGTCAAATCAATTGGGAAGCCATAGGTATCATACAGTTTAAATGTATTTTCACCGGAAAGAACTTTTTCACCGCTCTTTTGCAAATCTTCCATCATCGTATTCAAAATAGCGAGTCCCTGATCGATGGTCTTATTAAAATTCTGTTCTTCCACGGTAATTAACTTAATAATATAATCTTTACGGTCTAACAATTCCGGATATCCTGTGTGAGACTCTGCCATCACTGTCTCGCTTAATTTAGCAAGAAATTCACCCTGAATACCAAGCAGCCTTCCGTGGCGTGCGGCACGACGGAGAAGTCTACGAAGGACATAGCCGCGTCCCTCATTAGATGGCGTGATACCATCAGAAACCATAAAGGTTACAGAACGAATATGGTCGGTAATAACACGAATTGAAACATCCGTCTTGTAGTCATCTCCATAGGTCACACCGGCAAGCTCGCAAATCTTGTCACGGATTGCTTTGATGGTATCAACATCAAAAATCGAGTCTACATCCTGCATTACCGTAGCCAGACGCTCTAATCCCATACCGGTATCAATGTTTTTATTTTCCAATTCTGTGTAGTGGCCTTCCCCGTCATTTTCAAACTGAGTAAATACATTATTCCAAATCTCGATGTAGCGGTCACACTCACAGCCAACCGTACAACCGGGCTTTCCACAGCCGTATTTTTCTCCACGGTCGTAATAAATCTCAGAACAAGGACCACAAGGACCGGCTCCATGCTCCCAAAAATTATCTTCTTTTCCAAAACGGAAAATACGGTCTTTTGCCACACCAATTTCCTTATTCCAGATATCAAATGCCTCATCATCTTCTAAATATACAGACGGATACAGACGGTCTTCCGGGATTTCCAAAACTTTCGTCAAAAATTCCCATGACCAGGCAATCGCTTCATGCTTGAAATAATCACCAAAGGAGAAGTTACCAAGCATTTCAAAAAAAGTACCATGTCTAGCCGTCTTTCCTACATTTTCAATATCTCCGGTTCGGATACACTTCTGACATGTTGTCACACGTGTTCTCGGAGGAATCTCCTGTCCGGTAAAATATGGTTTCAACGGTGCCATGCCAGCATTAATCAACAACAAACTTTTGTCATTCTCCGGCACAAGGGAAAAACTTGGCAACGCCAAATGTCCTTTACTTTCAAAAAATTCCAAATATTTTTTTCTTAATTCATTCAATCCATATGGTTTCATGCCACTAGCCTCCTAAATGTGTCTTCATTAGCACAATTATAAATTTTTTATAGTAAAATGTCAACCTTCTGACATTTGCCTGAGAGTAAGAATTTCGTCTCTTGCCATATCTGCAATTTTCGCAGCTGTCGGGGTTCCTTTTTCAACCTCGCAAGGGGAAAAGTACGATCCGATAAAAACAGATACTCTCCCCTTTGGAACAATCCATCTTCCAATACTTGAGAGTCGTTCTGGTTTTATATAAACCGGAACGATTGGCTGTTTTGCATCCAGCCCGATAAAACCGCCTTTTCGGAACTTATGCATCTGCTCATCGTAATAGCTGCATTCTCCTTCCGGAAATAAGACAAGATTTCCCTTGGCAAGTGCCTGATGCATGGAAACAATATTGCTTTTTATCGTTTCCAGTTTTTTTGCTCCCCGTTCGAGTGCCACACACCCAATTGAATCCAAATAACGGGATAGAATCGGATAATGCCAAAGTTCCTTCGCCGCCACAAAACTAATTGTATCTTCAATTGCTGCCAGTAGAAAAACCACATCAAAAAAACAACGGTGGTTTGACACCAGCAAAAAGTTTTCCAATTTTGGAAATGCCTCTTTTTGAACAATCTCTAATTGAATTTTGGCAGATTCTACAATCTTTTGACAAATTTCTTTGCATATCAGGAAATTGTGGTCCGGGTCATTGTTCAACTTCTTATAATTCCGTATCATTTCGAAAACAAGTCGAAAAAACACACGAATTAACCGCAAGCCATTTCCTCTCATCTTCATACGTCACCTCAAAAACTCATTTTTTTACTGCCTGATTTGTCCATCTCCTAAAATAATATATTTAGTTGTTGTCAGTGCCTTAAGCCCCATTGGTCCCCTCGCATGGAGTTTCTGGGTGCTGATTCCGATTTCCGCACCGAAACCAAACTCAAAACCATCGGTAAATCTTGTCGAGGCATTAACATAAACCGCCGCTGCGTCTACATCATTCAAAAATGTCATCGCATTGTGATAGTCGGATGTGACAATTGCTTCCGAATGTCCGGTATTATAGTGATTGATGTGCTCAATCGCTTCCTCCAGGGAATCTACTGTTTTGATGGAAATAATAGCATCTAAATATTCGGTTCCATAATCTTCTTCTGACGCTTTAATAATTCTACGATCACACTGCATCGAGTATTCATCACCACGCATTTCCACACCATGTTCTGCTAAACGGTCAGCAATCTTTGGCAATACGTCCTTTGCAATTTTTTTATGTATAACCAGCGATTCACAGGCATTACACACACCATACCGCTGCGTCTTTGCATTTTCAATAATATTTACTGCCATATCAATGTCTGCACTCTCATCGACATACACATGACAATTTCCGGTTCCGGTTTCAATGACCGGTACGGTACTTTTTTCCACAACCGTCTTAATAAGTCCTGCACCGCCTCTTGGAATCAGCACATCAATGTACTCATTCAGACGCATAAACTTCTCTGCTGTCTCATGGGAAGTATCCGTCAAAAGCTGAATACTGTCTGCCGGCAAATCACACGCAGAAAGTGCCTCTGCAATTACATTTGTAATCGCAAGATTTGAATTTAAGGCATCACTTCCTCCACGCAGAATCACAGCATTTCCTGTTTTAAAGCAAAGCCCGAACGCATCCGCTGTTACATTTGGTCTGGATTCATAAATAATACCAATTACACCAAGTGGCACCCTCTTTTGTCCAATCTGCATACCAAGCGGTGATGTCTTCATCTCCGACACCTCGCCAACCGGGTCTTCCAGTGCCACAATTTGGGTAAGTCCCTCTGCCATTGCCTCGATTCTCTCTTCTGTCAAAGAAAGTCTGTCCACTAGCGATTCCTTCATCTGATTCTCTTTTGCCTTTTTCACATCTTTCTCGTTTGCAGCAAGGATTTTATCCTGATGTAAAATAAGTGCTTTCGCTACCGCTTCGAGCCCCTCATTTTTTCTCTTTACACCAAGTCTATTTAACTCACGGGACGCTTTTTTTGCCCGCACTCCAAGTTCCTGTAACATCTTTTCAGCTGATACCATGATTTACCTCCTGTCTGTCAAAATCCGGTTTACCCGAATATCACATGCTTCTGCTTCAACTTCTTTCACCCGCTGCATTTCAAATGCCAGCATAAAACGGTTTCCAATATATCTCCCCATCTGAGTTAAAAAGCGGTCATAATAACCGCCTCCATACCCAATGCGGTTTCCCTTATCATCAAAGGCAGCCCCCGGCATCAACATCAGAACTTTCTCCGGTTTCAAAGACACAAGTTCTTCTGTAAAGGGCTCTTTTTCCTGTGGCTCCAAAATTCCCTGATAGCCCGGTATTAAATCCGCATCCGAATATACCCGGTAAAACGCCATCTCTTTTCTGTCCGCATACGTTTTTGGCAGATAAAGAGATTTGCCGCTCTCACGGATTTTCTGATTCATTTCCGTCGTTTCCACTTCTGAACGGAATGATTGATATGACAAAACCACCTCTGCTTTTTGAAATTCTTCCAATGTAAATAGTCGTTTTGCAATCTCTCTGCTTTTTTCCCTGCGCTCCTTCTCCGATAAAGAATCCCGCAAAGAAAGCATCTTTTTTCGCATTTCTTTTTTTGTCATCAATGTGTTTCCTTTTTTCTCAATTTATGAATGGTGCCATCGGGCTCCTGAATCGAGGTATGCTCTAATGTATTTCGCAGATTATTGCGAATTGCAGCAAGATACTCTGCACGAAGAAGGGACTGCTCGTCTTTTTCCTCCGGCGTAATTGTCCCTGCCTTCTGCTTTTTATACAATTCATTAATACGATTAATTTTTTCCTGATTCATTCTGTCTCTCCTATTTTCTATCGGTCTAAATAATTTTTCAAATGAAAATGTGTTGTCTTATGAGCCTTAAATAATGTACCAATTTCCTCACCGGCAAGAAGCTGATTGATGTGCTCCATGTCATTGCCATTGATAATTACCATATCCGCTCCGGCGTCATTTGCAATACCGGCCGCTCCGACTTTGGAACTCATACCGCCGGTTCCCATATCGGTCGACGGTCCTTTTGCCATGCCTAACATTTCATCCGTAATCCGCTCTACATAAGGAATCAATTTGGCATCCTTATTTTTATTCGGGTCATCGGTATACAGTCCGTCAATATCACTTAATAAAACAAGCAAATCTGCGCCAATAATTGCCGCCACAATCGCAGACAAAAAATCGTTATCACTAAAACTTAAATCAATCTCATCGGTTGCCACGGTATCATTTTCATTCACAATCGGAATGACTCCTAAGTTTAATAATTCACGGAATGTATTTTGCGCATTGTGTCTGCTGATATCATTGGCAATCGTAATTTTAGTCATCAAAATCTGTGCGGTATTTTGATTGTATTCCGAAAAAAGTTTTTGATACACTGTCATCAGGCGGCACTGTCCAACCGCTGCACAGGCCTGTTTCACCGAACGCTCTGTCGGTCTTTCCATATTGCCAAGTGCCTTTCTTCCTACCAAAATTGCACCGGAAGAAACGACAACAATTTCTTTGCCCTGATTATGTAAATCGGTAAGAATCCGCACAAATTTCTCCATCTTGACAAGGTCAAGTGCTCCTGTCTCTTTATGCGTCAATGTGGAAGAACCCACTTTAAATACAATTCTTTTTTTATCCTTTAAATTCTCACGCATGATTTGATTCCTCTTTCTTTTTTTCCTGTATTTTCATTGCAATCCGTAATCCATCCATTGCCGCCGACATAATTCCTCCGGCATATCCGGCGCCCTCCCCGCAGGGATAAAGGCCTGCCAGAGAAACACTTTCAAAATCCTCATCTCTTTCAATACGAACCGGTGATGAGGTGCGTGATTCCAAACCAAGCAACAATGTATCCGGATGGTCAAATTCATGAATTTTCTCCGCAAACTGCCCCATTCCGTCAATTATACCATTGATTATAAAATTTGGCAACGCTAAGCGGATATTTGAAAACTGCCATTTTCCCTCAACACACGGCGCAACTTTTCCAAGTGCTTTCGTCGGCTGATTGTTACAAAAATCTTCATAGCGCTGTACCGGAATTTCCCCATCAGCAAGTTCATACGCAAGTTTTTCATACTTTCTCTGCAATGCAACACCTGCCAGACAATCATCTCCTTCAAAATCTTCTTCCGAAACAGAAACAACAATCGCACTGTTTGCAAATCCGGATGCTCTGTCAGCATTACTCATTCCATTCACGACAAGTCCGCCCTCTTCGGAGGATGCGTTTACTACATAACCGCCCGGGCACATGCAAAAAGAATAGACACCTCTTCCATCTGTTGTCTTTCCCGTCAGTTTATACGGCGATGCCGGCAGTTTTTCATCATTAAATCCATACTGTGCGCAGTCAATATCTTCCTGCCTGTGCTGCACACGAACGCCCATGGCAAATGGTTTCTGCGACATCGTAATATGTTCTTTCTTTAAGAGTTCAAACGTATCTCTGGCACTGTGTCCGATGGCAAGAATCACACGGTCACACAAAATAGGCTCTTCTTTTTCTCCATTCTGTGTAAGCACGCCACGCACACGTCCATTTTCTTCTAAAATCTTTATCATTTTCGTGTGAAACAAAAATTCACAACCCTTTTGTTCCATTGCAAGCCTCATATTCGTAATCACCGTCTGCAAAACATCCGTACCGATATGTGGCTTTGCGTCGTATAAAATCTCTTCCGGCGCACCAAAATTCACAAAACTCTGTAAAACAAACTGTTTTCTTCCGGTTTTGTCTTTCACTCCGGTATTTAATTTTCCATCCGAAAATGTACCGGCACCTCCCTCGCCAAATGCCACATTGGAGTCCGGTTTTAAGACACCCTCCTGCCAGAATTTCAAAATATCATCATGGCGTTCTTCCATCTTTGCTCCCCGCTCAATGACAATCGGGGAATAACCGCACAGACTCAGATAGTAGGCACTAAAAAGTCCTGCCGGACCTGCCCCCACAACAACAACACGCTCGGGATTTTTAATTTCTTCTATCTGCCGCCACAAAGAAGGTTCTTTTTTGGCAATGGTTAAATTTTTATTCTTTCGATTTCTTTTCAGAACTTCCGATTCCCCGCGGCACAAAAACCTCACAGTATATAATACAAAAAGATTCGGCTTTTTTCTGGCATCCAGACTGCGTTTTACAATTGTAAACTGTGTAAAATCCTCCACCGAAATTCCAAGCAGTTTAGCTGCCTTTTTTTGCAGTTTAGAAAAAGAATCTTCCTGCCACGACAATTTACACTGAGATAATTGAAGCATTATTTTTCATTCTCCTTCCTCAACTGCAAAATATGTTTTGCTGCTATCATTGCGGTACTCCATGCAAAATGCAGGTTATAGCCGCCACAAATTCCATCCACATCCAAAAGTTCACCCAAAAGATACAACTGTTTTTCCTTTTTTGATTCCATGGAATCCTGCACCACTTCTTCTACCGGCACACCGCCTGCAGTCACCTGCGCACGCTCCATGCCAAAGGTATCACGGATTACAAACCGGAAAGATTTTACAAATTCCACCGGATTTTTTGCCCGTTTGCAAAGCGGCACCCATTTTTGTGGCATCAATCCCTCCACACCATGTTTCTTAATCCAGTTTTTTACCTCTTCCTTAGAAAGGGAAGGGACAAAATCAATCACACCTTCCACCAACCGGTTTTCATCCAGTGCTTTTGCTGCGATACGGCACATTTGAAAAACCGGGATGCCGGATACGCCGTTTTTTACAATCTGGATTTCTCCGGTTTCAAAAGCCTCCGTCTTCCCATCAATCATCAATGAAATTGTTCCCTGAACCCTCGTTCCCGCCGTCTTATTCCATACCACACCATCGCAGACAAGACCGGTTAATCCGGGATATAACTTAGTAACTGTATGGTGGAAACTTTCTGCCAGCGAATAACCGCTTTCACTTCCTCCGCTCTCTTTCCCTGCTTTTCCTCCGGTTGCTAAAACAACATAGGCACTATTAAAATCTCCTTTTGATGTATGGACAAGAAACTCTTTTTTCTTTGTAATCTGCTCTACTTCACAGTCTTCATAAATTATTACTCCAAACTGTGTGCAGGCATGATACAGCCCATTCACAACAGTCGCAGCCTGATTCGTATGCGGATAAACATAGCCATCTTTTTCCCGGTGCAAAATACCATACTTTTCAAACTCTGCAATCACGCATTTTGCTGACACCTCTGTCAAAAGATGAGAAATAAATTTCGAATTTCCATAATAACAATTCTCATTCATATGTAAATTGGTAAAATTGCATCTGCCATTTCCGGTTGCCGATAGTTTTTTACCAATTCGATGATTCTTTTCTAAAACTGTCACCTGCACGCCTTTCCTAGCAAGCATGACAGCACATAATAAACCAGAAGCTCCCCCTCCTACAACAATCACATCACACTGTGTCTTCATGACATCCTCCGTCTCTTCCTTTTATCTTCTCTATTATACCTTAACTGGAAAAGTTTTCAAGGACGGAATACAGCTCTTTTTCTGTCCGCACGGCGTATCCGCCCTGCAGTATCTTTTTATCCTGCTTGGATAAATTTTCTTCTTTCAGACCGGTTTTCTCAAACGGTTCTTTCTCGTCCTTTCGGTAGATAACCACTTCGCCATCCTTCAATCGTAAAATATATCCCTGCTCACTCGATTTGTTATATACCTTGCGAATAACAATTTTATCCTCCGAAAATGACTCCAGTGTAATTTTTACAAGACCTTCTTTTTCTTCCTCCCATGACTTATCTTTAATTTCTATAGTCAGCTGCTTTTCCAGTTCTTCCCTTGTAAGACCGGCATACTCCGGTGGCATGTCTCTTTCTTCTTTTACCAGTTCTTCGGATTCTTCTTCCCACTTTTCAATCACTAATTTTGTCTCGCTTGTAACCCGCTGCTCCTGCTTGGTGCTTGTCTGAGCTGCATTTTGATGCGCCAGTTTTTTCTGTTCCTGCTTTTTTGCATACTCAAAACTTCCGTAACACAATAACGACAATACAAAAAACGCTACAAAAAAACTGCATATCACAATATATTTTCGATTCATGTTGTCCACCATCCATTCTTTTCAATCAGTCGTTGCTCTTAGGGACAGTATCGTCAAAAATATCTGCTTTTATACAAAAAAGCACAAAACAACTGCGCGAACGCCTTTGCTTTGTGCTTTTAACATTTACTGTTTTATAAAACTAATTCATAACTCGTCCGATTTTAGCCGGATGACGATAATAAGCATTACTAATCTTAATACCATCACGAGGGTTGCTGGCATGAATTACCATACCGCCGCCAATATACATCGCAACGTGGTTAATACGGCTTCCGTTGCTGTAGAAGAACAAATCGCCCGGTTTTGGTGACGAAACTTTTCTTGTGCAGCCAGCCTGTGCTGCAGCGTTATGCGGCAGGGAATGTCCATACTTCGCATACAGACTCATTGTAAATCCGGAACAGTCTGTTCCGTTTGTAAGACTTGCGCCTCCCCAAACATAACGGTTACCTAAGAACTGTTTTGCATATTCCACAATCGATGCCTGACTTGACGATACACCGCTTGATGAAGATGCTTTCACAGTGCTTACCTTTGTCGCACGTTTCAGCGTATACTGCTCGTTCACAAAATCTTTTGCAACAAATGCATAATCATCATCCACATAAATGCAGATAAAGTCTTTCAACTGTTCCTGCATTGCCTCATATCCGCCGGCTCTCTTAATTGCATCTTTGGATATTTTCTGTTTTTTCACAATCTTTTTCACATAATCTAAAGTTAGTTCGCCCTCTTTCATGGTGAACTCCTCGCCTTCCGATACAACGGAATAAATCGGAGCAGATGTCGATGGAAGAGCACGTACACGGAGTGAATCTGTCTGGATTTCTACACACTCACGGCCTACTTTCGTCGCCAGTTTTTCTGCTTTCTCATCCGTTGTCAGATAAGACGCCTTTACATAGCCTTTTACCTTACCGGAAACAATCTTAGCCCAGCCTTTTTTGATGTGGTATACATGACATCCGGCATTCTTTGTCATCTTGCCTACTACTTTGCCACTTTCCGATGGCTTCTTTCTAACATTCAAATAGGTATCCACTTTATTGGCAACACCTAGTCTTGAATAATTTAAATTCAGTTCTACATGTGTATCCTTGTCCGTTTTCTTTGCTGTATCCGCTGTCTGCTCTGATGCTGGTGCTGCAGTCGGTACAGCTGTCGCATTTGGCCCCGATGCTACCAATACTTCAGATGTCTTTGCATCTACAGTACCATTTGCCACATTGCTGCAATACTGCTCTAGCAATACGTTAGCACCCTCTACCTGCTCTTCTGAACCTACCATGGCAGCCTGCACGGAACATACACTGCCTACAATCAAACCACTCACTAATGCAAGTGCAAAAAGTTTCTTCCCAAATTTTTTCATCTTATTACCTTCTTCTTTACAAATTGTAATTGTTACAAAATTGTTACATTTGTTAAGAATTATAGCAACATCTATGTAATCTGTCAACCTTTCTTTCGCATTATTTCCTCATGTACTTCTTCCAACTCCATACGCATCATGGAAAACAAATCAATCAGACGCGGATTAAACACACCGCAATCACCTTCAATAATCATTTCAAATGCTTCTTCCGGTTTGTATGCCGGCTTGTAAATTCTCTCACTGATAAGTGCATCATAGGCATCTGCCACCCCCACAATCTGAGCTGCAATCGGAATTTCGTCTCCCTTTAATCCCAGCGGATAGCCATCACCATCATAGCGCTCGTGATGATACATACAAACCTCTGCACAACATTTATACAGTGCATAATCCGCACTGTCTTCTCTTGTAAGTTTCATCAGACGCTCAAAAATCTGTCTGCCCTTTCTCGTGTGATTTTTCATAATTTCCAATTCATTAAAATCAAGTCTTCCTGCCTTATGTAAAATCCGATCCGGAATAACAGTTTTTCCGACATCATGCAACATTGCCGCAAAGCAGATTGTATCCACATCCTCTTCCGATATTTTATAATCCGGACAGAACCGAATCACTTTTTCAAGCAAAATCCTCGTAAAACGCTGCACTTTTTCACAATGATACTCTGCATAAAAATCTCTGTTTTCGATAACAGAAATCACATAACTAAACAACATATCTTTTCCCTGTATCATATCTTCACCCCCTAATGAGCCAATGTATCAATGCGGTTATCATGTTTTACAAATTCCACATTGTTGTATATTTCCTTAATTGCAAATGGATCCTCATTCAAAAACAGTAACGTGCCCGGATAAGCCCGCCCGGACACCTGAATCCTTGCCTCTTTTTGCTTTGTCATCTGTTCCATCTGGGCATTCCGTTCTGAAAAAAGCTCCTTACGGCTGCTCTTTAACGTATATACTGCTCGTGTCAGCCGCTGTATCATCATCGAAACTTTTTCATCATGCACCGGATTCGCCATTAATTTATTCAATCCATTTTCACACGTCTGCAATTCCGCCTGTGTCTGCTCAATCTTTTTCTGTAGTTCCTGATAAGCCGTCATATCTTCTTTGTCAATTCCCACACTGACAACGGTTGCAATTTCTGCTATATTTCCAATTCCATTACATGAAACACCTAATTTTGCACAGGTTTTGCCGCCAATAATCACACCTTTTCTTCCTTCCACCAGAAGTTTTCCGTTTGCTTTTAATTGGCAGTTCAGCAAATATGTTGCTTGCACATCTTTTCCCGCCGTCAGAACTGCCGACTCAAAAAACTGGCCCACAATACTTTTTCCTGCGATAATCTTTCCAAGCCCCTTTCCCTGACAGCCCTTTCGGATAATTACATCGCCACCGGCTTCAATCTGGCTTGCTTCACAGTGTCCGTCAATTACTATGTTTCCAGCCGCCTGCACAGAAAATCCGGACGTCACATTCCCCATGATATTTACATCACCATTAAAACGAATGTTTCCGATTGCGGCATCGACATTACCGGGAACCGTATATAAATTTCGTATTTCTAACTTATTTTCACCCTCGTGCCACTCAATAATTCCATCAATATCCGCATAATATTTCTTTTTATCTTCCGATACGCGCACGCCAATCACACGAAGTGCCGGAAGCTCTTTCCCACGTTTTGGACTAATCATCTGTCCTGTTACATCATAACCAAAAGTCCCCGCCGTCGCCGGAAAATATTCCGCAACCAATGTATCTTTTTTAATAAATTCAAATAATTCCATATTTTTGTAATCCACAGTTCCATCCGCAAGCACTTTCGGTTTCGGATTCACTTCTTTTTTAAAATAATAGGAAAAATGTGCATCCTCACCATCAACCGGCTCTTTTCCTTTGGCTACAACAACTTCTTTATCAAACTGTTTTTCTCTTAGCATCGCAATAATTGACTCTCGCAAAATTCCCAGCTTGACATCCTTGTGTTTGAGAAGTTTTAAAACATCTCCCACATCCATTTTCGAAAGTTCTTCTTTCAATACTTCACTTGCAAGCGAAAAATTAATACTTGCCTGCATCTTATCTTCTGATACAAACACACAGGATTCCAGCAAATAATCATCTGTCTGTTTCTCCGGTACTTCCTCCTCTTGTTCTACTACTTCTGCTTTTGTTTCACTTAGGAATTTACCCACTTCATCATCTAATAGAAGTTCACTCTGACGTTTTTTTTCAATTTTCTCAAGCATCTGCTCCGGCTCAAAATATTCTTTGGCAAATTCGGTAACATCAATTCCTTCTAGTAATCCTTTGCGAAGAATTTCCATCTGTTTTTGTGAAAAACACGGTTTTGCATAGACTTTTACATCAAGCCCCTGCTCTAAACCGTACCGGATTTCCCGCATCTGAAACCAATTTAACTCCGGGTCTGCATACACTGCCACATTCAGATTCTTCTGTAAACCAAGAATAATTTCATGAAGCTGAACCCCATGAAAACTTTTTCGTATGTATGGAAGCAGATTCACTCCCGCTTCAAACGCATCATTAATTTCTTTTAACTGTTCCTCATCATAACCATCTTTCAAATATGGGGTAATGTCATGGTTCATCCGGATACCACGTCCAATTTCAAACAAAAGTTTTCCGGCATATCCCTGTTTAGCAAAAGGTGCCAGTAAAATTCCCTCTTCCATGCCTTTACGCACTGCACGCATCGTCGTATATTTGTAGGATGGGTCCGCATAACAGGAAATATCCATTTTACTTTCTAATCCCTTGCGGATTTCCCGCATCTGGTACCAGTCATAACGGGTATCACAGTAACTATCTACCACAATGCCCCGCTCTAATCCCTTGCGGATTTCCTTCATCTGTGGTGCCAGAAAATGCACATTCAAATATTTTTTTACATCCAGTTTTTCCTCCACACCTTTTACAATTTCCTGACACTGAAGCCAGCTAAATCCCTGCTCGATATATTTTTCAATGTCAATTCCAGCCTCTAAGGACGTACGGATTAGTTCCATCTCTAGCCAGCTTTTTGCCGGATCCATAAATAGTTCAACATCAACTTTACTCTCCAATCCCTTACGAATCTGCTCTAACTGCAGGGCATTAAAAGAAAGACGGCGATATCTTTCAATATCACCGCCTGCTTTTTTGCACAACAATAACTCCTTCTCATAATTCTTCTTTTGAATTTCCGCATCAATCTGTCGTTTCATGTACACCCCTTCTTCCCATGTAATTCTTCCATCGAACCTCAAATCATTCTCTTTTATAAGAATACCATGATTTTATGCTCTTTGTCAATTTATCATATGATAATGCAGACTAATCCGCCGTTTGAATCGTTTACCACTTTTTGTATGGTATCCTGCAACTTCACCTGACTTTCTTCTGTCAAGCGGTTTACCTTGGAATGGATTCCTTCATCCACTAATTGGCGGATTGTTTTTCCAAATATATTCGTGTCAAAAATACCATCCGGATTTTCCTTTGCATTCTGACTGATGTAATCAATCAAATCCTTCGCCTGTTCTTCGCTGCCGACAATCGGTGCAATCTCCGTCTCAATGTTTGCCTGAATGATGTGCATGGACGGGCAGCTTGCTTTGATTTTTACACCATATTTATTGCCATGACGAATCAGTTCCGGGTCAGCAATCTGGATTTCCTTCTCCTCCGGCGGTACAATGCCATATCCTTTTCCCCTTACCTGATTGCAGGCAACCGCAAGAGATTCATAATTGTTTCTCATGCCTGATAGTTCCTTCAACAGCGAAATCAAATCGTATTCTCCCTCTATATTGGTTCCCACCATTTCACTCAAAATTTCATAATAATAACGGTCTTCAAAATCCACCGATAGATTGACAACACCATTTTCCAATTGCTTATCACGGATGTACACGTCTTTGATATAAGGTGCCTGCATCTGAATGGAATCGTCCTGAATATCCTTCATGGTATGCACCTTCTGTATGACATTTCTGCACTTTTCAATCAAATCCTGTTTCAGCCAGTTATCCGGCTGCAAAAATTCAACCCACTTAGGAAGCAGGAAATTGAGCCTTGTAATCGGAAAATCCGCCAACAGCTGCTCCATGATACGAAACACATCCTCTCTGTCCATTGTCTTACAATTTACCGCCATCACGGTTTTTCCATACTGTGCTTCCAGCCGTTTTGTAAACTGTATAGTTTCCTGCGAATCCGGACGACTTGTGTTTACAAGAATCAAAAAAGGCTTTCCTGCTTTTTCGCACTCCATCACCGTTTTCTGCAGTGCCTCTTCAAAGTTTACTGCAGGAATATCACCAAAAGAACCATCTGTTGTAATAATCAATCCCAGATTGGAATGTTCCCTGATTACTTTACTCGTGCCAATTTCTGCCGCCTTTGAAAAAGGAATTTCTTCTTCCGACCACGGTGTTTTTACCATGCGCTCTTTTTCTTCCTCAATGGCACCAACGGCTTCCGGAACCAAATATCCCACACAGTCAATCAGTCTTATTTTCCCGGTTTCCTGATTGGAAAAATGAATCACTGCCGCCTCTTTTGGAATAAATTTCGGTTCTGTTGTCATAATCGTTTTTCCGTCTGCCGACTGTGGCAGCTCATCAATTGTTCTGACCTTTTCGTTGTCATCCGCCATTTCCGGAATCACAACAAGCTCCATAAAACGTTTGATAAAAGTCGATTTGCCGGTACGCACCGGTCCGACTATTCCCAGATAGATTTCGCCTCCTGTACGCCGGCTCATATCCTGGTAGACATTGTATTTGTCCATAAAAAAATCCCCCTTGCATTGCTGGAGACACACTCGTATCTGCCTTCTGCTAAACTATATGCAAGGGGAATCTTAGTTATTCTAAGGTTTTATTTTTTCACCAAAGTTTTTTGTACTAAATCAGAAAAATATTCGTATTTCATCATGTAAACAATGTAGTCTTCCAAAGAAGCATTATCGCTTGTTGCCGATTTGAAATTCTTGCGGTAATCGGCTTCTGTGATATTATTGCTCTTGCAGATTTCTGCAATTTTATCTTCAAAATCCTGCTTTGTCACACGATAGCCTTCTGCCTGTGCTACCGCTTCAGCCAAAAGTCTTTCTTTGGCAATGCTTTCATAGTAGCTGTCCTCCGTCATACCATACATGCCAAGAAGTGTGCTTACATCCGTTCCGGACTGTGTTGCCTGACTCTCCAATGATTTTGACTGAATTGCCTTAATCTTTTTAATCAGTTCATCCGGCACTTTACTAATCTTTGCTTCGCTTGTAATCTTACTCATCGCCGTCGAAAGCATCTGCTGTTCATTCTGGCTCTCTAATTCTTTCTTTGCTGCCTCTTTAAAAGCTTTCACAGTTTTCGTATTATAAGTAGAATCCAGTTTGGCAACTAAAGCATCCGTTGCTTCTTTGTAAATGTAATTTACTTTCAGCGTAAATACTGCCTCTTTTCCTGCCAGTGATGTCTCACGGTAATCTTTCGGGAAAGTTACTTTGGCATCTTTTTTCTCGCCGACTTTCATACCAACTAAAGCATCTTCAAAGCCGTCAATCATTTTACCGGAACCAACACGTAAAAACTGTGACTCAGCAGTTCCGCCGTCAAAGGCTTTGCCATTCACTTTTCCCTCATAATCAAAGTTAATCAGCTGATTCTTCTTTACCAGCGTATCCGAACTTTTCACTTCTTTTTCATCGCCGGCCGCAATCATAGAATCCAGTGCGGACTGAACATCACCATCGGAAACGCTCTTCTCAACTTCGATGTTTTTGTATTTGCCAAGAGTTACATAATCCGACGGGTCATACCCGAGAGATACATATTCCTCTTCACCAAATAACATCGCATGGAAACTTGGGATACTGTCAGTCGAGCATCCGGTCAGCATACAGGTCATAAGACCAAGTAAAATTGCTACGATATATTTCTTCTTCAATTTTCTTTCCTCCTTAGATAACGATAATCTTTTATCAGTATAGCACAAGATGGGAAGTATGAAAAGTGATTTTTTAGTGTCCTTATTGTGTCTTTTTATGCTCTCTCAACTGCTTGTTTCATAGACTGCACATATTCTTTCACATAAGGAATGCAGTTTTTACCGTATTTAGCTACAATTTTTACGATTGCACTGCCAACAATTGCTCCATCCGATATCTTTGCCATTGCTTCTGCCTGTTCCGGTGTTGAAATTCCAAAACCAATCGCACATGGAATGGAACATTCTTCTTTCACTGTTTGAATTAAATCTCCAATTGCGGTTCCGATTTCCGTGCGGACACCGGTTACACCAAGTGAGGAAACACAGTACAAAAAGCCTTTTGCCTCTTTTGCAATCATCCGCACACGGTCTGCCGAAGTCGGTGCCACCATTGAGATAACCACCAGTCCTTCTGCTTCAAAACTGCCACGGATTTCTTCTTTTTCTTCAAACGGCACATCCGGTACAATAACGCCGGCAGCACCGCATGCTTTCGCTCGTTTTGCAAATTTCTCCACACCGTATACATAAATCGGGTTAATATAAGTCATAAAAACAATAGGCACATGGATCTTGTCTGCGATATCATCCACCATATCGAAAATTTTATCCGTTGTTACCCCGGCGGATAAAGCACGGTCATCTGCTTCCTGAATGACCGGTCCCTCTGCTACCGGATCCGAAAACGGAATTCCGATTTCAATTAAGTCAGCGCCAGCTTCCTGCATCGCCAAAATCAATTCACGGGTAACATCAAGAGATGGGTCCCCTGCCGTAACAAACGGTATAAATGCTTTTTTATTTTTGAATGCGTCTTCTATCTTATTCATCGATTTCAATCCCCCTGTATCTGGCAATCGCTGCCACATCTTTGTCTCCTCGTCCGGAGATATTAACTACAATTATTTTATCCTTATCCATCTGCGGTGCTAATTTTCTTGCGTATGCCAAGGCATGAGAACTCTCAATCGCAGGAATAATTCCTTCAATCCGGGATAAATACTCAAATGCTTCCACTGCCTCATCATCGGTAATCGGTACATATTCTGCTCTTTTTGTGTCATACAGATGAGCGTGTTCCGGTCCGATTCCCGGATAATCAAGTCCGGCAGAAATCGAGTAAACCGGTGCAATCTGTCCGTATTCATCCTGACAGAAATAGGATTTCATGCCGTGGAAAACACCCATTGTTCCGGTTGCAATTGTCGCTGCTGTTTCCGCGGTATGGATTCCTCGTCCCGCAGCCTCACATCCAATCAAACGGACACTTTCATCCGGAATGAATTCATAAAATGCACCCATCGCATTACTTCCGCCACCTACACAGGCAAGCACGGCATCCGGAAGACGTCCCTCTTTTTCCATTAACTGCTGTTTAATCTCTCGTCCAATCACACTCTGGAAGTCACGCACCATCATCGGAAACGGATGCGGTCCCATAACGGAACCAATTACATAGTGGGTATCCTCAATGCGTTTTGTCCACTCTCTGAGTGTTTCGTTGACGGCATCTTTTAATGTCTGTGTACCGCTTGTCACAGCATGTACTTTCGCCCCTAATAATTCCATGCGGTATACATTCAAAGCCTGTCTGTCTGTATCCACTTTTCCCATGAAAACTTCACATTCCATTCCAAGAAGTGCCGCTACAGTCGCTGTTGCCACACCATGCTGGCCGGCACCGGTTTCCGCAATCAGACGGGTCTTTCCCATCTTTTTTGCTAACAAGGCCTGACCCAGTGCATTATTCAATTTGTGGGAACCGGTATGGTTTAAGTCCTCACGCTTTAAATAAATTTTCGCACCGCCCAAATCCTCGGTCATATGTGCCGCATAGTAAAGCCCTGACGGTCTTCCTACATATTCATGAAGCAGCGTATCTAACTCCTTAATAAATTCTGGATCTTTCTTATAATGTTCGTATGCTTCTTCCAATTCAATGACTGCATTCATCAAAGTTTCCGGTATATACTGTCCACCGTGAATGCCAAATCTTCCTTTTGTCATAATCTCTATTCTCCTTTTAATTGCTGTAACATTTGTTCTTTATTTTCACTTCGCATAAAGGTCTCGCCAATCAATACTGCATTGACACATCCCTTTTCCAGTTCGACAATATTTTCTCTTGTCTTAATACCGCTTTCTGCCACAAAAAGGATTTCTTTTGGCACCTTTTCGCGAAGTCGTATTCCGTTATGAATATCCACCGTGAAATCTTTTAAGTTCCGGTTATTTACACCGATAATTCTCGCTCCTGCCCGGACTGCCATCTGAATTTCTTCTTCATCATGTGCTTCCACCAATGCAGACAATCCCAGTTCATCACAGTGCTTGTGGTAACGGGTCAGTGTCTCTTCATCCAACAGAGCACAAATGAGTAATACAGCACTGGCTCCTGCCGCCTTTGCCTCATCAATCATGTATTCATCCACGACAAAATCTTTACGAAGAAGCGGCGTCTGTACGTGCTCCGCAATTTCTGCCAGATAATCAATACTGCCTAAAAAGTAATCGGGCTCCGTCAAAACAGAAATTGCATTGGCACCTGCTTTTTCATAATCTTTGGCTATTGCCAGATAATCAAAATCCTCGGCAATTACACCTTTGGACGGTGACGCCTTTTTCACTTCGCAGATAAAAGAAACGCCATCCTTTGCCAGTGCTTTTTCAAAACGAAACGGCTCTGTCGCTTTTGCTTTTTGTTTCGCTTTTTCTGCCATCACATCCGGAGAAATCCTCTTTTTTGATTCTGCTACACGCACTCTTGCTTTTTCTGCAATTTCATCCAGTATCATGTCGTCCTCCCTTATTGCTGTGTTGCTTTTACAAATTCTTCCATCTTCTCATATGCCTTGCCACTGTCAATGAGCTCTTCTGCCTTTTTAATTCCCTCTTCCATCGTCAGATTTTCAGACCCAAGATAAATACCGATACCGGCATTCATAAGGACAACGTCACGTTTTGCGCCTTTTAATGTTCCGGAAAGAATATCCTTTGTAATCTGTGCATTTTCTTCCGGTGTACCGCCAACTAACTCAGCCAATGGATATGTGGAAAGACCAAACTGCTCCGGTGTAATCTCAAATGAAGTCAGTTTTCCATCCTTGATTTCACAGCAGTGTGTAGGTCCCGTTACCGTAATCTCATCAAGTCCATCGCTGCCGCATACCGACATTCCTCTTGTGACACCAAGATTTGCTAAAACTTCTGCCAGTTTTTCCACCAGTTCTTTATCATAGACACCAAGAAGCTGACGGGAAGCATTTGCCGGATTCGTAAGTGGTCCAAGAATATTAAAAATGGTTCTCTCTCCCATTTCTTTACGAACCGGTCCGACATTTTTCATTGCTGAATGATACTTCTGTGCAAATAAAAATGCCATGTCCGTCTCTTCGAGCACTTCTTCTGCCCGGTCTGTCTCAAGCATTAAATTCACTCCTAATTTTTCAAGAATATCTGCGGCACCGCTTTTACTGGAAACACTACGGTTTCCGTGTTTTGCTACCGGGATTCCCGCTGCTGCGATAACAAAGGCTGATGTTGTAGAAATATTAAAGGTTCCGACTTCGTCACCACCGGTTCCAACAATTTCAAGTACTTCTTTCTTTGGCTGCAAATGAGTTCCAACAGCTCTCATTCCTTTGGCACATGCCGTTATTTCCGTAATGGTTTCACCTTTCATACGAAGTGCCGTCAAAAACGCTGCCATCTGAATCTGAGAAGCCTCTCCGGTCATAATTTCTTTCATCGTCTCAAGTGCTTCCTCATAAGTTAAATCCTCATTGTTAATTACTTTGTGTAATGCCGCTTTAATCATAACTGTCACTCCAATCTAATGTATTTTCAAAAAATTATTTACCAGTGTCATCCCCTGCGGGGTAAGAATTGATTCCGGATGGAACTGAAGTCCGTATACCGGATATTTTTTATGGCAGACTGCCATGACTTCATCATTTTCGTCTTTGGCAATCACCTGTAACTCATCCGGCAGGGAAGCAAGGTCAGCAATCAGTGAATGATATCTTGCCACCGGAATCTGTTTGTCCAATCCCATAAAAATAGGGTTTTCGTTATCAATTGTTACCACACTTTGTTTTCCATGCATTAACTGTTTCGCATGACAGATTTTAGCGCCAAACACTTCACAAATTGCCTGGTGTCCAAGACACACACCAAGAATTGGAAATTCACCTTTTAACTGCCCGATTACTTCCTCACAGATACCGGCATCTTTCGGATATCCGGGACCCGGTGACAAAATAATGTGCGTTGGCTTCATCGCCCGAATTTCATCAATGGTGCATTCATCGTTGCGAACCACTTTGATATCCGGCTCAACTGTTCCAAAAAACTGCACCAGATTATACGAAAAGCTATCGTAATTATCAATTAGAAGTATCATGGTTTCAGCGCCTCCTTTGCATTTTCAATCGCAAGCATCACAGCCTTTGCTTTGTTGGCTGACTCTTCGTATTCCATCCGTGGTTTGCTGTCTGCCACGATACCGCCGCCTGCCTGAACATAAACTTTACCATTCTTTTTCACTGCCATACGGATGGCAATGCAGGTGTCTAAGTTTCCACTGAAATCAATATAGCCAAGCGCTCCACCGTAAATGCCGCGCGGTTCTTTTTCCAGTTCATCAATAATTTCACAGGCGCGGATTTTCGGTGCTCCCGATAAAGTTCCTGCCGGCAATACGGAAGCGATGGCATCCAGCGCATCTTTATCTTTGCGGATATTGCCTTCCACCTGTGAGCAGATGTGCATGATTTTGGAATACTTGTGAATCATTTTGTATTTGGTCACTTCCACCGAACCAAACTCAGAGATTCTTCCCAAATCATTTCTTCCCAAATCCACTAACATGTTGTGCTCCGACAATTCTTTTTCATCGGATAACAAATCTTCGACAAGTGCTTCATCTTCTTTTTCATCATTTCCTCGCGGTCTTGAACCGGCAACCGGGAATGTGATTAAACGCCCATTCTCTAAACGAACCAAAGTTTCCGGTGAGGTACTCATGATTTCTACATCTTCCAAATTCATATATACCATGTATGGTGACGGATTCGTTGTCCGTAGCACACGGTATGGATGAATCAGACTTCCCTCATAATCACTGGAAAAGCGTCTTGATAAAACTGCCTGAAAAATATCACCATCGTAAATATATTCTTTTGTCTTTTCAACAATCTTCGTATATTCATCTTCTGTGACATTGCACTCAAATTTCACTTTGTCATAAATTGGCTCTTCCGGAATCCTCGACTCATCGCGAATCAAAGCAATCATTCCTTTGATATCCGCTTTTGCCTTTGCATAGTTGGCGGCAATATCACCATCCGCCCGGACATTTACAATGAGGACAATTTTTTGTTTCAAATGGTCATAGGCAATCACCTTATCAAACATCATCAAATCGTAATCCTCAAATTCGCCCCGCTTAACCGAGAGTTTCTTTTCCGCCTGAGCAATCATCGCATAGGCAAAATATCCGACAAACCCACCGGCAAATGGTGGCATTCCTTCAATCTTAGGAGCTTTATGCTCTGCTAAGATATCTCTTAATACCTGGAAACAATCGTCTGTCTCAACCGTTTTTGTCTCCTGTCTTTGTTTTATCGTTACTGTATTTTCCTTGCAGGAAACCCGCATAACCGGGTCATATCCGAGGAACGAATACCGTCCCCATTTCTCTCCTCCCTCAACACTCTCTAACAAGTAATAATTCTTTTTTCCTGCCGCGATTTTTCTTAATAACTGAATCGGCGTAACCAAATCGGCAAAAATTTCTTCCTGAATCGGTACTAAATCATACCCTTTTGCCAGTTCTTTCACTTCTTCTAACGTTTTTGTTGTCATACTTACCTCCATTCTAAAGCATTTATCGCTTTTTGGAACGGTGTGATTGAATCAGAAGTATAATCAGTAATCTTAGGAAATAAAAAAGCTCTTATCCCTATCCTTCTTCGGATATAGGGACAAGAGCTGTAAATTCTCCTGCGGTACCACCCACATTGATTACAAAGTAATCCACTCAATCATGCACCATCATGCATTCCTGTAGATAACGGTCCAGGTTTCCGTCAGCGTCTACTCTCAGACTTGATTTCAAGCTGCCCTCCCGAGTCCATTCACTGTCCACTGGCTATTGCCTCGCACCTGCCGGCAACTCTCTGAAAACGACATAGACACCTACTATTCTCGGTCAACGGTTTTTCCATCTGCTACTAATATACTCTCATTTTTTTTTGATGTCAACATTTTTTATAAATTTTTCACTTTAAACTCCCGTTCTGCCGCCCGACGCTGATCTTTTTTAGCAATATCCTGACGTTTGTCATATAATTTTTTACCTTTTGCCAAAGCAATCTCGACTTTTATCAAACTTCCCTTAAAATATACACTGAGCGGAACTAACGTATAACCTTTTTGATTCATCTTTCCAATCAGTTTGCGAATCTCATATTTGTGAAGCAGAAGTTTTCTTACACGCAGCGGATCTTTGTTAAAGATATTTCCTTTTTCGTACGGATTGATATGCATACCGTAAATCTGCACTTCATTATTTTTGTCAATCCGGATAAATGCCTCCTTAATGCTGCAATGCCCCTGCCTGACGGATTTCACCTCCGTGCCAACAAGTTCTATACCTGCTTCATACTTTTCTTCTATAAAATAATCATGCCATGCTTTTTTATTATTTGCAATTAATTTGCGTGTTTCTTTTCCCATGCTTTTTTCTCCTTTATTCACTGTCTTTTGGCGAATTATCGGCAATCGCAAAATCAATCGTTCTGGTCAGCCGATCCGCTCCAATCACACGAATCTTTACGGTTTGCCCCATACTATATTCTTTTCCGGAATAATGCCCAATCACGCGGTACTTTTCCTCCTGATATTCATACTGGTCATCATCCATATCCGCAAGGCGAATCATTCCTTCCACCGTGTTGTCAAGTTCTACATAAATTCCCCACGACGTGACACCGCTGATAATTCCCTCATACATTTCTCCGATATGAGCCTGCATATATTCTACCTTTTTCATTTTATCCACTTCACGCTCTGCCTCATCAGCAAGACGCTCACGGTCGCTGCATCGCTTTGCAACTCCCGGCAAAATGGATTCATAATGGGCAATTCTCTTTGGGGAATGTCCATACCGCAAATTCTCTTTAATAATTCGATGAATCTGCAAATCCGGATAACGGCGGATTGGCGAAGTAAAGTGACAGTAATACTGAGTCGCCAGACCAAAATGTCCGGTGTTTACCGTTGTATATTGTGCCCGCTTCATTGCCCGCAAAGTCAGACGGCTCAAAAAAGCCTCTTCCTTAGTTCCTTCTATTTCCTCAATTAATTTTTGAATTTCCCACGGATGAATCTCTCCCTGGCTCAGTTTGATATGATGTCCAAAGCCAGCCGTCATGCGCGCTAAATCCTGAATCTTCTCCGCATCCGGATATTCATGTGTACGATATAAAAACGGAATGTCCATCCAGAAATATTCTTCTGCCACAACCTGATTTGCCGCCAGCATAAATTCTTCAATTATTTTGGTTGCAATATTTCTGTCGTATGGCTCAATAGCAACCGGATGCCCTTTGTCATCTAATTTTATTTTACACTCCGGAAAGTCAAAGTCAATGGAACCTTTCTTTTTTCTCTTTTTGCGAAGAATCAAAGCCAGTTCCTTCATTGACTCAAACATCGGCACAAGTTTCTCGTACCGCTCGCAGGTTTCTTTTTTATGGTTGGTAACGATGTCATTCACATCCGTATAACTCATCCGCTCATTCACACGAATCACCGTCTCCGCAATACGGTGGGATTTCACCTGTCCCTTTTTATCAATTGTCATCATACAACTTAACGCCAGACGATCAACACCCGCATTTAACGAGCAAATTCCGTTGCTAAGTGCAAACGGAAGCATTGGTATTACGCGGTCGACTAAATAAACACTTGTCCCACGATTGAGTGCTTCTTTATCAAGCGGCGAATGTTCCGTGACATAATGGGATACATCCGCAATGTGAACACCAAGTTCATACTCACCCTCTGCCGTCTTATTTAGCGTAATCGCATCATCCAAATCTTTGGCATCTTCCCCGTCAATGGTGACAGTGTCCTGATTTCTTAAATCCACACGTCCACCAATCTCAGACGGCTCCACAACAAGTGGAATTTTTGCCACCTGTGCCATCACTTCATCCGAAAATGAATCCGGCAGACCAAACCCTTTTACAATCGACATAATATCTACGCCCGGATCACTTGGCCGTCCTAATATCTGTGTCACATAACCTTCCGGACTTTTTTTGTCATCTCCGTAATCCGTAATTTCAACAACTACCTTATGTCCATTTTCTGCCTCTAAAGTCGCTCCCTTTGGAATATAAATATCCTGATTCCATTTCAAATTATCCGGCAGGACAAATGTGATTTTTCCTTTTCTCTGAAACGTTCCAACAACTGTATGAATGGCACGTTTCACAATCTGGATTACTTCGCCTTCCGGCCGTCTTCCAGACATCCCGGCACTCTTTTTCAAAAGAACTTTTACTAAATCACCATGAAAGGCATGGTTGCAATAAGGTTCCGGAATGAAGATATCTTCTTTCTGTCCTTCCACTCTTACAAAGCCAAATCCTTTCTGGGTTGCCATAAATTCTCCAACAACAATATTTTCCTCCGGCATTCCGACAAGCCCCCTGCGGTTTATTGCAATTTTTCCTTTTGCAATAAGGCGGTCAAGAACCTCATGAAATTCTCCTCTCTGTTTTTTCGGAACATTCATAAGTGCTGCCATTTCTTTTATTTTCATCGGGCGGTAATGTTCATCTTCCACAAAAGATAAAATCATGTGTTCCCGCTCGTGCATTCTTTCTTCCTGCATTTTATTTCTCCTCATATCTCTATTTCCAAAGATAAAACAAAACACCTCCTCAAACTGCTGTGAGGAAGTGTCTTACTTTGTTATCGTATGCCTGATTCACAAACAAATCTTTTTTAGTCTAACCATGAAGTACAAAGAACTACCGATAATACAACAAATAATACGGCAAGTACTCTGGTGATTTTAACAAGCATTCCCTCCTGGGAACGACCTTTGTTCTTTGACCAATAACTGTCTGCAGCACCGCTCAAAGCGCCAAGACCTGATGTTTTACCTTCCTGCATTAATACTACAATTACGAGTGCAATACAAATAATAATATATGCTACTGTCGCAATCATCTTCAATGTTGACATTTTTTAGTCCTCCTGTTTCTTATTAGTAAGGAATGTAGGAATCTTAATATCATCCATTCCCTGTTTGTCATTTGACATTGGATTTGCAATTCCACGGCTCACTACCGGCATCTCTTCTTTTACCGCTTGACGTTCTGTGGCTCTTGTCGGAGAAACTCCGGAAACCTGGCTTTTCTTTGCCTGACTGTTAAATCCATCTAAAAAGCTCAAACCGCTTTTCTGTGGAGTCGTTTGACGATTTTTCAAAAAACTTGGTGTACCAGATGCACCAAAATTGGAACTGAAAGCGGAAGCAGGTTTTGATTCCTGATCAAGTCCGGTTGCAATTACTGTAATCATAACAGAATCCGAACTTGTCTCATCATACATGGCACCGAAAATAATTGTTGCATCTTCTCCTGCCAGTTCCTGAACATAAGTAGCAGCCTCATTGGCTTCAATCAGACTAACCTCACCGGACACATTAATAATAACATGTGTTGCGCCGTCAATGGATGTCTCCAGAAGCGGACTGGTGATTGCCTGTTTCACAGCATCGATGCACTTCTCATCGCCCTTACCTTCACCGATACCAATATGTGCAATTCCTTTATCTTTCATTACTGTTACAACATCGGCAAAGTCAAGATTAATCAGTGCCGGTGTGTTAATCAAATCGGTAATACCCTGAACACCCTGCTGTAATACTTCATCTGCTTTTTTCAATGCCTCAGGCATCGTCGTTCTTCGGTCGCAGATTGCAAGCAGTTTATCGTTTGGAATTACAATCAGTGTATCCACGCACTCTTTGAGTTTCTCAATTCCACCGAGTGCATTTTTCATACGTATTTTACCTTCAAAATTAAATGGCTTTGTGACGATACCTACCGTCAATTTACCCATATCTTTTGCAATTTTAGCAACAACAGGTGCTGCACCGGTTCCGGTTCCACCACCCATACCGCAGGTAACGAATACCATATCGGCATCTTTTACAATCTCAGCTAATTCATCACGGCTCTCTTCTGCAGCCTTCTCACCGATTTCAGGCTTTGCTCCGGCACCAAGTCCCTTTGTCAGTTTTTCCCCAATCTGCATACAAATCGGTGCCTTGCAGCGTTTCAAAACCTGCTTGTCCGTGTTAATACATACAAACTCGACACCTTTGATGCCCTCATCTATCATTCGATTCACGGCATTATTCCCAGCTCCACCAACACCAATTACAAGTAGATTCGCTGTTTCATTCTCTGCCTCACTCGTCATAATCTCTAACACAACAGTTCCTCCTTCTATATTCAATAGAAATCATTATGCACAGTCACATATAAATATATAATACGTTTTTTTGCATGAATAATCAAGTACAAATTTACAAAAATAGCAACTTATTCATTTTTTGGGCTGTTTTAAAATGACATCACCGCCAACTTTATAATTTCTCAAATCAATTTCGCCGGTCTGTCCGTTTTTCTCAACCTTGGCAAGCACGCTCGACAGCGCAGAAATTTCTTCATCATAATTCTCTTTTTTACCAAGAGACACCTGAATTTCACCGGCGTACAGATAAGCTTCGTTCTTACTGTCAAATACAACTTTATCCCAGTTCACGTTATAGTGCTTAAAAAGATTTGCCAAATTTAAAATCTGGTTTAAAAGGGAATCATCTTCCATCTGCACTTTTGAATATAACGTAAAAGTCGTCAGATTCTTCGTCTCAAACAAAGGAATCCCCTTTACGGCTTTGTCCGAGCTTTGCAGTACAATACCATCTTTATCAAAGTAAATATACTGGTTCGAATACGCAATTCCTGCCACAATGCTTTTCTCATACAGTTTAATATGAATCTCATTCGTAGACGGATAACTCACTTCATATTCACGTACAAATGGCAAATCCGGGGTTAACGATAACTTCTGCATAAGCCAGAATGTCAAAATATTTTTCTCAAATATATTTGACTGGAATTTTTCTTCCATTTCACGGCTGCTGTAATAGGTATTTCCCTCAATCGATACTTTTTTCACACGAAAGAAAAAAGCACAGAATAAGAGTATCACAACAACCGCTCCGATTACCCAAAGTCCTTTATGACTTTTCCTTTGTTCTTCCATTGAAGCCATCCTTTCTCACAAACATTTTTTTGCCCGGATTCCAATCTCACTGACACGGGAAACTAAATTTTCATAACCGCGCTCAATCAGATTTTCCTGCTCAATCCGGGTTTTTCCATCTGCCATTGCTGCCGCAACCACAAGCCCCGCTCCGCTTCGCAAATCCCATGCTACGACATTTGCCCCGTGAAGCTTTGTCACGCCAATAATTCTTGCTCGGTTACTTACAAAATCAATGTTAGCCCCCATTTTATGAAGTTGCCCAATCAGACGGAAACGGTTTTCAAACACTTTTTCCTCTATCGTACTTACCCCGTTTGCTTTTGCCAAAACCGGAAGAAGCAATGACTGGTCATCCGTAGGAAATGCAGGATATGGCCCGGTAGCAACGTAAGAAATAGCTTTTGCCGGTCTTTTTTTCTCTAACCGGACATAGTGCTTTTCTCTTGTCTCCTCGCCACCCAGACAATGCCAGATTTCTCTTTCCTTTTCGCCAAACAAATCCTCAGACCTTAAGGTAAGACTGCCGCCGCAGCCCGCCACTAACATGGCAAAGGTAAAAAACACAATCCGGTCACCGCATACAGTCCACGGAACACCGCAGAGTTTCTTCTGTCCCACAATTCGGATTCGTCTGGTTCCCTCGCCAAAAATCTTTGCTCCTGCCACTTTTAAAAAGCGGCACAGTTCTACAATTTCCGGTTCACGTGCAGCATTTCCAATGATGGTCTCTCCCTCTGCCAAAGAAGCCGCTAAAATAATATTTTCCGTTGCTCCTACACTCGGAAATGGAAGTTGAATATGTGCACCATGAAGTGGTGTTATACACCGGCAAAACATCTTATCTTCCTCTTCCACAATCTCTGCTCCCATTTTCTGAAAGGCGTGAATGTGAAAATCTATCGGACGCTTTCCAATCGAACAGCCTCCCGGATAAGAAATTGTCACCTCACCAAATTTTGCAAGACATGCCCCCATTAACAAGACAGAAGCTCGCAGTTCTTTTACGGCATCCTGACAAATCACCGTCTTGTCGAACGTATGCGAATCAATCATCACCTGGTGTCCTTCAACCAAAACGCTGCCCCCCAATTCTTCCACTAGAGACAGCATCACTTCTACATCATGAATTTGGGGACAATTTGTGAGCATCGTCTGTTCACCGCATAAAAGCGCAGCCGCAATCAGCGGCAGGGCTGCATTTTTACTACCCTGTACCACGCTTTCTCCATGTACGCATTGTCCGCCCCATATTTCAATCGCCATAAAGTCACCACATCAATACGTTCTCAAACTTATTGTATGCCTGCTCGTGCCTTACGTGCTTTTACATTTTGTGGAAATTCCGAGAACCATGCCCATTTCCGCCATCAAAATCATGACTGATGTACCACCATAACTAATAAACGGAAGCGGAATTCCGGTTGATGGCATAGAGTTCGTAACAACGGCAATATTAATGACAACCTGGGCCGCAATGTGAATCATGACGCCGGTGCAAATAAGACCGGAGAACAAATCCGGTGATGTCATGGCAGAATTCAAAATACGCCACATCATAATGACAAACATCATGATGACAATTCCGGCACCAATCATGCCAAGTTCCTCACATATAATAGAAAAAATCATATCGTTATGCGATTCCGGAATAAATCCGAGTTTCTGCATACTTTCACCAAGTCCGGTTCCAAATAAACCGCCGGAAGCAATGGCGTATAATCCCTGTAAAATCTGATATCCTTTTTCGGTTCCTTCTACATTCCGCCACACTTCAATACGGTCGGAACGAAATCCCGCGCCAAAAGATATGTAAATCGCTACCAGTGCGGCAGCGGCAAGAAATACACCAACATACCACCATTTTTTCTTTGCTGAAACAAAACACATCCCAAACCAAATAATAAAAATAACAATCGCGGTACTTAGGTTTTCCATGGCTACTAAAACTGCCAAAAATCCAATCGGAAGAAATACGCGGATAATTCCAATTGGTTTACTCATATCCTGCGGTCTCTTCTGAATTAAATAAGCTGTTATCAAAATAACAACGATTTTAGTTATCTCGGATGGCTGAATGGAAATCGGTCCGATAAACAGCCATCGTTTCGCACCATTTAATTCTGCCCCTACAAACAATACTGCCAATTGAAGGACAACGGCAACCAGATACAAAAAAGTCACAAACCGCATCCGCAGTAAAGGCAGTCGTTTCGTAAACAGCCGGTAATCAAATTTCGCAACAATTAACATCGCCACGACACCAACAATAACACCAACTGCCTGTTTTTTAAGAAAATAAGCAGAATCCCCATATTTTACCTGCGACGTATAGGAACTGGCACTGTAAATCATCAGCATACCAAATCCAACCAGACACAGCGTAATCAACAGCAGACTGTAATCAAATGAACTCTGTTCTGTTTTGCCGGCTCTTGCCCTTTTCTTATTCACAGCAGTCCCTCCTGACTCCCTTTATAAATTTCGAACATACTCTTTAAACAAAGTTCCTCTCTGCTCGTACGAATCAAACATATCCCAGCTCGCACAAGCCGGAGATAACAGCACCGCATCACCTTCGGATGCAAGTTCTGCACCACGTGATACCGCCTCCTGCAAAGATTCGACAAACTCGTAATCGGTAAATCCAAGTTTCTCAGCAGTCTTTGCAATTTTATCTTTGGTTTCACCCATAAGCAAAAGTTTTTTTACTCTGCCGCCAAAACTTTGAATCCACTCATCGAATTCGCCGCCTTTATCATAGCCGCCGCCAATCAGGACCGTCGGTTTGCTCATCGACTGAATTCCCTTAATCGCAGCATCCGGATTCGTTCCTTTCGAATCGTTATAATAATCAACACCTCTTACCGTTTTGACAAATTCAACACGGTGCTCCACCGCCTGAAATTTCTTTACAACAGAAAGAATCGTATCCATCGGAACGCCTAATTTTCTTGTAATTAAAATAGCCGCCATAATATTTTCGCAATTGTGGTCACCCGGCAGATTGCACTCCGACATATTCATCAGAACCTCACCTGTTTTGGCGTCCACAATATCTTTGTTGTCATTCTGGTACAAACCATTAGCAATCTTTTGTTTACTGCTAAAGAATGTCACTTCACAAGGCATTTCTTTCGCGCTGTCGCGTAAAACGTCATCCTCATAATTGAGTACACACAAATCCTCTTTTGTCTGATTTTTCGTAATGGATAATTTTACCCGTATGTACTCTTCCATTGTTTTATGCCGGTTTAAGTGGTCCGGTGTAATATTTAAAACCGCACTCACAACCGGATGGAACGTATCAATCGTCTCCAACTGGAAACTACTGATTTCTGCCACCGTAACCGAATCGGCAGCGCTTTTCTCCACTTCTTTCGTATACGGATTACCAATATTTCCGACAACAAAAACTTTTTCTTTGTAAGCTTTCATAATCTCACCAACAAGCGTTGTTGTCGTTGTTTTACCATTTGTTCCGGTAATTCCTGCCACAACTCCTTTTTCACAGAGAAAAGCAAGTTCAATCTCACCAATGATTGGAATGTTTAATCCACGCAGTTCACTTGCCAAATCAATATCCAACGGAACACCCGGACTAAACACCGCACAGGCAAAACCGGCGAGTTCCTCTTTTGTCATTTTGCCAAGAAAAACCGGTGCGTCATAACCGGACACATCCAAATCTTTTTTTCCGTCAAATAAACTGACCTTGGCGCCCATATTTTTCAGCAGTTCATATGCTGCCATCCCACTTTTTCCTAGTCCGACAACTAATACTTTTTGATTCTCTAAATCCATTTTATTCATCCCTTCTCCGGTAAATTACAATGCCATAATACCAACCAGACATAATAATGCTGTAACAATACTAAATGCTGCTACAACCTGTGTCTCTGAATAACCGCACAACTCAAAATGATGATGAATTGGCGCCATTTTGAAAATTCTCTTTCCGTGAGTCAGTTTAAAATAACCAACCTGCAAAATAACAGAAAGGACTTCTACCAGATAAATCAAGCCGATAATCACAATAAATAACGGCATATGAAGCATCAGCGCAATGGAGGACACAAAACCACCAAGGGCTAACGAACCGGTATCACCCATGAAAACTCTCGCGGGATATGTGTTAAACAGTAAAAATCCCAAAAGACTTCCTACCACGGCTCCTGTAATCGGTGTCATTGATGGATTCAGACTCAGTGCAGCAATCGTAAAGAATGTTGCCACAATTACGGTTACACCGGATGCCAGACCATCTAAGCCATCGGTAAAGTTTACACCATTTACCGTACCAAGTACGACAATAAAAACAAAAATGATAAACAGCCATGTTGGCATAACGAATCCATCTCCGCTTACAAACGGAATTTTAATGGATGTATCCAAACCGGCAATTTTGAAGTAGTAGTAAATAAATACACCGGTCACAATAAACTGCAATGCCATCTTCTGCAAAGGAGTCAACCCAAGCGAACGTTTTTTTACCACCTTGATGTAGTCATCCAGAAAACCAATCAGACCAAAACCAAGTGTCATAAATAAAACGGGAAGAATTTCCGTAAATTTGCCAATATAAATTAAGGAGGTCAGCAAAATACTTGCCAAAATCACAAGACCACCCATTGTCGGTGTTCCATTCTTTTTCAAATGAGACTGCGGTCCTTCTTCACGCTCGGTCTGTCCAAACTTTAATTTCCTCAGAAAAGGAATCAAAATCGGGCAAAATACCACGCTGATTAAAAAAGAAATTATAACCGGCATAAACACACTAAGACTTAGATTATTCATTCATATCCACCTCTTCTTATCTTATTAAGTACGTCAACGCACGTGTCTATTTTATACCATTACGAGCCTTACCGCAAGCACTTATTCAGCAAATCAGTTTTTGCATAAATAAGGGAGAATGTTTTCAAACAGCGCAGCAATTGCCGGTGCTGCCACAGTACCTCCATAGTATAGGCCCTGCGGTTCATCAATCCGCACAAGTGCAATAACTTTTGGATTCTCGACCGGAGCAAAACCAATGGTTGACGCAATATATTTTCCATTGCCGCGCGGAAGTTTCTCACTTGTTCCGGTTTTTGCGCCAACGGAAAACCCTTTCACAGAAGCCTTATGTCCGGTTCCTTCTGAAACAACCTTGCCAAGTGCCATCCGAATCAAATCCGAAGTTTCTTTTGAGACAACACGCTCTTTCTTTCCGTATGAAAAATGTTTCATAAGACTGCCATCGGCACTAACTGCGCTGACACCGAAATGCGGTGTAATGGAATACCCTCCGTTTATCATGGAGCCTGCAATGCTTACAAGTCTTATCGGCGAGAGCTGAAAGGACTGTCCAAAGGACATCGTTGCCAGTTCAACTGCTCCAACATTTTTCTCTTTATGTATAATAGTCGATGCCTCTCCCGGTACATCAATCCCCGTCCGATTCATCAAACCAAAATCCGACATCTTGCGAAAAAAGTCAGACACACCAACTCGTGCACCCACTTCAATAAAAACCGGGTTGCACGAATTCATAATACCATCTAAAAAAGTCTCGCTGCCGTGTCCGCCTTTTTTATGACAGCGTATCCGTCTGTCTTCCACTATTTTATAACCGGGACAGTGAAAGCGGTCTGTCATCTTTACAACACCTTTTTCGAGTGCTGCCGCCGTTGTCAGTATCTTAAATGTGGAACCCGGTTCGTAAGTATCCGACACACAAGGGTTCCGCCACATGGCATTTCTCTTTTCGCTTTTTTCCTTTGCCGACATTTTATTCAAATCCCCGGGAATCCGGTATGGGTCATTTAAGTTAAATTCCGGTGCCGATGCCATTGCATAAATCTCTCCATTCTGAGGATTCATAACAATAATATCCACGCTTTTCGCCTGTTTCTTTTTCAGCAGATAATTGGCTAACTGGTCCGTGTATTCCATCACCGGTAAATCAAGACTGGTATTTAATGTCCAGCCCGCCACCGGCTCAATGCGGTCTTCGGCTCCATTTTCAATTTCCGTACCATAAGCGGTCGTCATTGTCAAAATCGATCCATCCAATCCTTTTAAATATTTTTCATAAGATACTTCCAAACCGATAATTCCCTGATTATCACCGCCGGTAAAACCAAGCACCTTTGATGCCAGCGAGTCATAGCGGTACTCTCTTTTATAGTCCTCATCGACGGTAACACCCGCCAATTTGTAATTTCGTATCCGATCCGAAGTTTCCTTATCCACGTTCGATTTGATTTTTTCACGCAGAGAAACCTTCTCCACTTTTTTCCGAACCTCTTTCTCGTCTAACATCAATTCCTTCGACAAAAGGGTTATCACCCGTTCCGGCTCCTTCATCTGACTGTGAATTACGGATATAGTCGATACGGACCGATTTGCCGCTAATACATTGCCGTGACAGTCCTTGATTTCTCCTCGTTCCGCCTTAATCTTTCGCTCACGCTCATGAAGTTCCTTCGCCTGTACTCCATAATAATCCGCTTTTCCTATCATGAGATAAAAAAGCCTGCCAAGCAGTGTTAAAAGTACAAGCACAAAGAGAAAAAATACCAACCCCATTGACTGACGTTGGTATGTTCGATGTCGGTTTTCCATAAACAAGCTCCCGATTTTCTCATTATTACAGTGTATTGTATGGAGAACTCAGATATGCCCCATCATCATTCCTATTCTTGTTTCGCATCCTGCTTTGTTTGAGACGAAGAAGCATATTGTCCCAAAAACGGAAGAACACGTTTCATCACCTTCGACGAAAATTCGGTCGCATAGGTAGAGTGCGCCTGGTCTTTTACATGAGGCTCATCAATAATCACATAATAAGCCACTTCCGGGTCTTCTGCCGGCTCACAGCCAATAAAGGAAACTAAGTACTTCTTTGCCGATACCGGTCGTTTTTCCGCCGTACCGGTCTTTCCGCCAATGGAATATCCTTTTACCTGTGCCGGTGCCGCAGTTCCTTCTTCTACCGTTGATTTTAAGTAACTTCTTAATTTCGAACTGGTATCCTCACTCGTTGTTCGTTTCACAACAACCGGATCAATCGTTTTTACCACATCACCGTTACTGTTCTGAATTTCTTTCACCAAATGCGGCTGATAATAATTTCCGCCATTAATCAGGGATGAAAAACCACTGAGCATCTGAACCATCGTAACCGTCTGCGTCTGTCCAAAACTACTTGTCGCTAATTCTACCGGATTCAATTCTTCTTTCGTGTGAATCAAGCCGGAAGTTTCACCCGGCAGATCTACACCGGTGCGCTGTCCAAATCCATACAATTTGTTATACTTACTAAATTTATTTCGTCCCAATCCAAGTCCGATATCCATAAGGGCTGCATTGCAGGATTCCATCAGAGCATGACGCAAATCAAGCATGCCATGTCCATTTCGGTTGCTGCAGTGAATTTCTCTGTCAGCCACTTTCTTTACACCGTTACACTGAAATGTGGATTTTCCGGAGATAATATTTTCATCTAACGCCGCAGCAATTGTAAACGGCTTAAATGTAGAACCCGGCTCATAGGCAGAGCCAACGCAAAAATTCGACCACATAGACAGAAGATTTTCGTTTTTCTCTTTGTCTGTCATCGCTGCAATCTTCTGTTCCGAATACATGGACGCCAGATTCTGTGGGTCATTCAAATCAAATGTGGAGTTGGATGCCATAGCAAGAATTTCTCCATTTTTCGGATTCATGACCATCATCGCAATCGTCTTCGCACCGGTTCCGTTCTTTTGGAAATCCGCAATTTCATCCTCTATAATTTTCTGCACATTGGCATCAATCGTGAGAACAACCGAATTGCCGTCTTTTGCTTCTTTAATGGTTCGCTGTAAATTCATATTGGAATCAAAATAACCATACTCTCTTCCTGTCGTTCCATTCAAGACGGAATTGTACTGTTCTTCCACACCGTAAGTTCCCTGATTATTTGAATTCATAAAACCAATAATACTTGCACCAACAGTTTTCAGCGGATAATTTCTTTTGTACACTTCCTCAAACCAAACGCCCTCTAAACGTTCTTTTTTTATCTGCTTTTTGAACTTGTCCACCTTTTTTGCAGGCAGTTCCTTTAAACCGTCAATATGCTCGTACATCGAGTTTGGCTTTTTCTGAATTACTTCTTCCACAACAGACGATGCCACGCCAAATGTTTTTGCAATTGCATCTACCGTTGCCTGTTTTTTCTTTTCATCTTTGCCAAGTGTCCGTGGCTCTAATACCAAATCATATTTGCGCACGCTGACTGCCAATGTAGTATTGTTACGGTCCTTAACATCACCGCGCTGGTAATTCAACACCGTATTTGTATATGACTGCTGCGAAAGTGCCTCTTTGCGGTAACGGTCTCCATCCTTACTGTTGATGCGGTAAATCTTAAACAACAACACCCCAAAAGTAAACAAACAAACGCAAAAGACGAGAAATACCGTAATACACATTTTTCTGCTAAAACGTTTCGGCTTTCCTCTTCTTCTGCGTCTTCGATAGGAGTATCGTCCTTGATTATACTGTGTAGCCATATCTTACTCTCCATTCCGGTTGTGCTTTTCACAATTATTCTGCCGGAATATCCCCATGAGTGCGAACCTGCGTACTCTTCCGGCTCTCATAAGTATCCATCTGGTTTTCACTTGCTGCCACCATACCAAGCTGTTTCGTTGCTTTATTATAAATGGCAGTCAAATCAACCGAGTCGTCCAATTCTTTCTCGGCAGTTGCATTTTTCTTTTCCATTTCAACTACTTCACTTTGCAATTTTACCACACTTTTATTCAAATAGGTAGACTGAAATTGCAAACGCAGATAAAAGATACCGGCAGCCATTACAACAAAAAAAGTAAGTGCTGTCAATAACACGGCAACTTTATCAATTTTTGCCTTCCGTTTTGGTCTTGGTCTGGAGACGGGTCTTGTCTGTCTCCTTCTCTCGTAATCATCCTCCCTGCGCGGCATTACCTCAATGTTCGGTGCCGCACTCCCATATACGTATGGCGTTCTCTGTGTTGCCATGTAACTTCCTCCTAACATTCTATTTTTTCAAACACTCTTAATTTCGCACTTTTTGAGCGTGTATTTCGTTCTAATTCCTCTTCTGATGGAAGAATCGGTTTTCTTGTAACAACTTTTCCTTTTGGTTTCTTTCCACAGACACATACCGGGAAATCCGGCGGGCAGGTACATGGATTTTCCTGCTTCTTAAAGCTTGTCTTTACCATGCGGTCTTCCAATGAATGAAAGGTGATGATGCTAAGTCTTCCTCCATCACAAAGCAAATCAATCATGTCGTCAAGCGCCTGTCTTAACACATCCAATTCGCGGTTGCATTCAATTCGGATTGCCTGAAAGGTTCTCTTTGCCGGATGGCTTTTTCCGTTTCTTGCTTTCGCCGGCATAGAAGTGCGTATTAAATCGACTAATTCCAAAGTCGTCTCAATCGGTTTTTCTTTTCTTTGTCTGCAAATGTTTCTCGCAATATTTCTTGCAAACCGCTCCTCGCCATATTCTTTGATAATACGGAAAAGTTCGGATTCCGGGTATTCATTTACAATATCTTTGGCAGTTGTGCTCTGCTCTCTGTCCATCCGCATATCAAGCGGTGCATCTTCCCGATAGGAAAATCCCCTCTCGGCATTGTCTAATTGATAAGAAGAAACACCTAAGTCTAAAACAATACCGTTTACCTTTGGTATCGACAACTCTGAAAGCACTTCTTTCATATGTACGTAGTTGCTTTTTACAAAAGTTATTTTTTCCTCAAAAGGTGCTAGTCGCACGCGTGCCGCAGCAAGTGCCTCCGCATCCTGGTCGATGCAGATTAATCGTCCTTTATCACCTAATCGTTTTGCAATTTCATACGAATGACCGCCGCCACCGGTTGTACCATCTACATAGATTCCATCCGGACAAATATTCAGACTGTCTATGGTTTCTTCTAACAGAACCGACACATGCTTAAATTCCATAACTGCCTCCTTGCCTGCACCGACTAAAAACTAAGGCCAAACTCTGACATATGTTCGGCAATGTCATCGATGTTGTCATAATCATCATTTTCATCCCAGCGCTCTTTACTCCAAATTTCAATTTTAGAAAGGACGCCGACAAAAACGGTTTCTTTGGCAAGTCCGGCATATTCACGTAATTTTGCCGGTATCAAAGCACGTCCCTGCTTGTCCAGTTCACATGGTGCCGCATTTGCTAAGAAATGTCTCTGAAGCATTCTGGCCTCTTTCGTGCCGGGAAGCTCTTTTAATTTTTCGATGAAGCCCTCCCATTCGTTCATTGGATACGCAAACAGACAACCGTCTAATCCAAGCGTCACAACAAAAGACTCCCCTAAGTCTTCTCTTAATTTCGCCGGAATAATCACACGTCCTTTCGCATCAAGGCCATGCTCATACGTTCCCATAAACATCGTGCTTCACCAACTTCCCATCATGGCTTTGTGAACCTGCCACATAAGTCATAAAATTTACCACTTCGTGACATTTTACTCCACTTCTCACCACTTTTACATTAATAATACACCACTTAGTGGGAATTGGCAAGCCTAATTCCAATTTTTTTCCTGTTTGTACGCCAAAAAAGGTTCTGTCTATCTACTTTATATCGTAGATAGACAGAACCTTTTTCCTGTTTTGTTATTTTTCTTTCTTTTTCAACCGTCTCATCCGATAAATCCAGACAACCACGCCAGCCACTACAAGAACCGCCGAAAATACCTGTGATACAGCAATTCCGGTTGTTCCAATCTGTAACTGGTCGGTACGCAGTCCCTCAATCCATGCTCTGCCAAGACCATATCCGATGAGATAAATGAGAAAAATCTCTCCATCGAATTTCTTTTTCTTCGTATAAAGAAGCATTGCCGTCAGTACTAGCACATTCCATGCTGCTTCATACAAGAACGTCGGATGCACCTGAATATAACGAATGCCATCTTGTATGCTGATATGCTCTCTCATCGTAGAAGTAATATTTGCCGATGTGACATCACTCACCTTTAGGCGCATGGCAAACAGCGAATCCGTATATTCTCCAAATGCCTCCCGGTTCATAAAATTACCAAACCGTCCGATAATCTGTCCAAGCACCAGTCCCGGCACAGCTGTATCGGCAAATAAAAAGAAATTGTATTTTTTCTTTTTACAATAGACAATTGCAGTAAGTACAGCAGCAATTACACCACCATAAATCGCAAGTCCGCCGCCTCGTGTGTTAAAAATCTGCAATAGATTGTTCTTATAGGCATCCCAGCTAAACGCTACATAATATAAGCGTGCTCCGATAATCGCAAAAATAATTCCCCAAATCGCATAATCGGAGTAAACATCCGGCTCCTGCCCGGTTCTCTTTGCCTGCCATCTCGCCAGCATAAGCCCGGCAAGCATACCACAGGCAATGATAATACCATAAAAAGCAATCGTGAATCCACCGATGGTAATTCCTTTTGGCAAATGTCCAATGGTAATTCCCAAATGTGGAAATGCAATATCTGCCCCTTGACTCATCCCAAATACCCCTCTTTCATTTTATACATTAAAGCGGAACAATACAACATCGCCATCCTGTACAACATACTCTTTTCCTTCGGAGCGCACAAGACCTTTTTCTTTTGCTCCGTTATATCCATTGTACTCTACCAGATTATCATAGCTTACCACTTCCGCACGAATGAATCCGCGTTCAAAATCCGTATGAATTTTACCTGCCGCCTGCGGTGCCTTCGTTCCTTCTGTAATCGTCCATGCACGCGTCTCATCCGGACCGGTTGTCAAAAAACTAATCAAACCAAGAATGCGGTAGCTGGCACGAATCAGTTTCTCAAGACCGGACTCAGTAAGTCCCAAATCCTCCAAAAACATCTTCTTCTCATCGTCATCCAGTTCCGCAATCTCCTGCTCAATCTGCGCACAGATAACAAACACTTCTGATTTTTCCTCTTTTGCAAACTCACGCACCTTTGCTACCTGTTCATTGGATGCACCATCGTCTGCCAAATCATCTTCCGATACATTTGCCGCATAAATAACAGGTTTTGCTGTCAAAAGATTATATTCCTTAAACCACTCTTCTTCCTCTTCATCCAAAAGTTCAAAATTCTTTGCCAAATGTCCTTCTTCCAAAAAATCTTTCAAACGCTTCATCATTTCTACTTCTTTGGCAAGTTTCTTATCATTGTTCGCACCGCGTGCTGTCTTGGCAATACGGCGGTCTAAGATTTCAACATCCGAGAAAATAAGTTCCAGATTAATTGTCTCAATATCACGCAGCGGATCAATGCTTCCGTCTACATGAACAATATTCGTATCTTCAAAGCAGCGGACAACATGTACAATGGCATCCACCTCTCGAATATTTGACAAGAACTGGTTTCCTAATCCTTCTCCTTTGGATGCTCCTTTTACCAATCCTGCAATATCTACAAATTCAATAACTGCCGGTACGGTCTTCTTCGACTCATGCATCTTAGTCAATACATCCAGTCTTTCATCCGGCACCGGTACGACTCCGACATTCGGGTCAATGGTACAAAATGGGTAGTTTGCCGATTCTGCTCCTGCTTTTGTTAATGAATTAAATAATGTACTTTTTCCTACGTTGGGAAGCCCCACGATTCCGAGTTTCATGCTATCAAGTTCCTTTCTTACAAACCGTAATCCGGTCGATTTCTTTATAAATGAGTTATAAAACTCAGAATTTATCATACCATAAAGAGAGTAAAATGTAAAATCTTATATTAAACATGTTTGTGTCATGCAAATGTCAAGTAGTATTGCAAATTTAATTTCCCCCTTTTTCACCAAGTAATCCGCAGTCAAAACATCCCTATCTCATTTAAAATATTACAGCATAAAAAGACTGTCTGGCTGGCAGTCTTTTTTCAAATATCCGCTCCCATATCTAATGTAGGAGTACCGCTTCTGGTTCTCCACGAATCCTTTCTAAAGCACTTTCTCCATCAAACATCATTCTAGGATAATTATTCATCCATTCCTGAATCTTTTTAATATCTGCTGTTCTAACATCATCTAAAACTGTACCTTTTGGATGCCAGCGACGTATCAGTTTATTATTGTTTTCATTCGAGCCTCGCTCCCAACTTGAATATGCATGACAATAAAATACTTGTGTTCTATCTTTTTTATTTCTCCTGGAGCGTTTTAAGCCGTCAAAATCAGAAAACTCTGTTCCATTATCAACAGTTATTGTTTTAAATAACCGGCGGAAACCTTTCTCTGTATATTTCCGCTCCAGCTTATCAAGAATCCTGACTACTTCTGCAGCAGTATGTTTCTTCAAAACCTCAACAATTTCATAACGCGTCTTTCTTTCCGTCAGCACAAGAAATGATTGTTTTGATTTTCCCTGTGCACCTACTACCGTATCCATCTCCCAATGTCCTACCTCGTCTCTGCCTTGTATTTCTTTCGGGCGCAGTTCTATACTGGTTCCCACATTCCTTCTCTTTTGAACTCTTTGCCTTTTCTGTTTTTTTCTAGATTTATGATAAGGGCAGTCTGCCATTGTCACTCCCAAAAACAAATCATTTTTTATGTAATTATATAGTGTGGTTAAGCATATCTGGGTATCAAATTTAAGATTTTCTTTTTTTATAACTGCTAAAATAGCTGCTGGAGAATATCTTTTTTGAATTATCATATCTTCCACGAAGTGAACAAACTTCCAATCATTCCCCACTTTTAAAGGACGTCCTTTTTCTTTTTGTTTTTCCTCTGCCCTGTTTTGTGCCAAATCCGGACTATATATTGTACGCTCAGACCAATCACTGCTATTTCTCTTTACTGTCTTTCCCCTTTTTAGTTCCCGGTATATGGTACTCTGATGTACTCCTATCTGTTCAGCTATCTCTTTTACTGTATGCTTTGCCTTCCATAAGGCTTCAATTTGTAACCTGTTGTTCCAATTTAAATTCTTGTATTTCCCCATATCATCACCCTTTTATGTAAATAGAGACGAGGTTTATTTCCTCGTCTCTATTTATTTCGTATTCTTATTTCATAATAAATTCGTTACATCCTTCTGTTAATGGCATTGCCGTAAATTCAATCCTCTGCGCCTTTTGACTTCCATTTGGTACCATGCTTTCAAAGATACCGTAATCTCTTCCGGCTTTCACATAAAGCACCAAACCACTTGCTTTCATGATGGAGCAGGTTCTCATTGTATTCCATTTGTTTGCTTTATCATATATGCTGATTTCAGAACCTGGTAAAAAAGCACCTGTAAGCGCATTTTGTCTTTTTATCACAACTTTTGCGTATTTGCTTTTGTAATTTCTCCATTCTTTCATTTCATTAGCTGTTGAAGATGAAAAGACCGCTATATCTGCACCTGCGTACTGAACAATTGCACCACACTTCCAAGTTTCACTTATCATATTTCTATAATGACCGGCACTTTTTTTCCATGCTTTCATTGCATCAGTTAAATCAGAATGAGTTGCCAAATTCTCCAGTATCCAATGGCAATCTTTTTCCACATACATAATATCTGCCAAATCACCAAAGTATGCACTACAATCACGATCCATATTTTCATGCATATCAAACCCACTTGTTTTCAATCGGTACAAACCATATTCATACATTTCATCCGACCATTCAAGCGTTTTCGCTCCAGCCTGTTTCCGATATTTATTCTGCAAAGCAAAAGCCTTCTTTGCTTTCTTCTTGGCAGCTTTACTGTTTGCTATCTGCAAATAGTTAGTAACTTTAACTTTGTATTTAAAAGTCTTGCGTTTTTTGTTTGCTAAATAAGCCTTAACGGTAACTGTGGTTTGCCCCAGTTTTTTTCCATCAATCTGTATATAAGCACCCAAATTGACATCTTTCTTCAATTTTGCTTTTGCTATCTTCTTTTTACTATATTTAACCTTAATCTTTTTTAACTTAAGTTTTCGGAAAGTAAAACACTGGTTTCTCCCCTTAATGATAGTAACCTTTTCTGTTTTCACTTTCTTCTTTGCCAGAATTTCCACCGGTGAAGCTAAAACAATTGCCCCCAGCATTACGAAAGTCACTGCTAATAATTTCCCTACTGTTTTCCTCATATCAATCCCTCCTCATTTATTAATATACCGCCGTCCTTATTTTAAAATGATTTCGTTAATACCATCTGTTAATGGCATTGCAGTAAAACTGACTCTCTGCGCCTTTTGGCTTCCATCCGGCACAATACTTTCAAAAATACCGTAAATTCTTCCGGCTTTTACATAAAGCACTAAGCCACTCTCCTTCCTTACCTCATATGCTTTCATCGTATTCCACTTATCTGCCTTATCATATATGCTGATTTCTGAGCCGGGAAGAAAAGCACCTGTAAGAACATTCTGCCTTTTGATAACCACCTTCGCATAATGACTTTTATAATTTCGCCATTCTTTCATTTCATTAGCGGTTGAAGACGAAAACACTGCTATTTGAGTGTTATCATATTGAACAATTGCACCACACTTCCAATAATCTTCTATCATGGTTCGATAATGCCCCTTGCTTTCTCTCCAATCCTTTACAGCATCTGATGGATTAGAATTACCTATTGCTAAATTTTCACTCATCCAATGGCAATCTTTTTCAACATACATAATATCTGCCAAATCACCAAAATATGCACTGCAATCACGCTTATTATTTTTATGTGAATCAAACCCACTTGTTTTCAATCGGTACAAACCATATTCATACATTTCATCCGACCATTCAAGCGTTTTCGCTCCAGCCTGTTTCCGATATTTATTCTGCAAAGCAAAAGCCTTCTTTGCTTTCTTCTTGGCAGCTTTACTGTTTGCTATCTGCAAATAGTTAGTAACTTTAACTTTGTATTTAAAAGTCTTGCGTTTTTTGTTTGCTAAATAAGCCTTAACGGTAACTGTGGTTTGCCCCAGTTTTTTTCCATCAATCTGTATATAAGCACCCAAATTGACATCTTTCTTCAATTTTGCTTTTGCTATCTTCTTTTTACTATATTTAACCTTAATCTTTTTTAACTTAAGTTTTCGGAAAGTAAAACACTGGTTTCTCCCCTTAATGATAGTAACCTTTTCTGTTTTCACTTTCTTCTTTGCCAGAATTTCCACCGGTGAAGCTAAAACAATTGCCCCCAGCATTACGAAAGTCACTGCTAATAATTTCCCTACTGTTTTCCTCATATCAATCCCTCCACATCTATTAATTCTCTCGAATTGTTATACCACTACTATCTTCGCTAATAAGTCGAATACAATAATCCATCATCAACTGAAAAAACACCTGCGATAATGTGCAGCCCTGCTCTGCCGCTACTTGTTTCAACTGTTCCTTTTGTTCCTCATCGAGATAGACAGAATACAAACTTCCACGTACTACATAATCCGGATGATTCTTTTCCGTAATTCTTAATCTATCATCAATGTGATGATTGCCAGAAAGGAAAGTACGAATTGCCCGTCGAACAAAAACCACCTTTGTTATCTCTTCTCTTTCCGTCAGGTACTTTGCAAGTTCCGCCACATCTTTTGATAGATAAGATGTGAAATATTTCTTCTTACCACTCATAGCTTATCCCTCCATTCCCTTAGGGGTCATTTCTGACCCCCTATCAGTTTTTCCAACTGCCGGATATGAAAATGATACTTTTCTTGGTCCTGTCCGTCAAGTGTAATTTCTTTTTCTTTTATTGCAGAAAGGATATTTTTAATATCTTTCTTAAACTCTGTCTGTGTAAGAACATATTCTTTTTTTGCCTGGGCTGCTATATCTGCCGGACTGACTTTTTCGCCTTTTTCAACTGCTTCTGCTATGCCGTCCTGTTCCTCATCCGTAAGATCTTTCGCTGCCTTGGCAGCTGTAGATACAGATATTTTCCCCTGCAGCAATGCATCTTTTAATTTATCCGTTCCACTGTTATGTACTGTTTCATAATTGTTAATCTGTCCACGGCTCATACCCGTTGCCTGTGCTAATATATCTCTGGTTTTTTCTCCTTTAATGCCTACCTTCTTTTCATTTCCTTCCTCATCAACTCCGTTAATATATTCAATTCCTTTTGAGCGTAATTCATCAATGATCTTTTTCCACTCTTGAATCTCCATATAACGGTCACCATCCGTATAAGCTCGCTGTTCTCGATTGGATGTGATGATAGCATATCGCTCTTTATTTTCCGGACTCAAATCAAGTTTGACATCTTCTGCATCTTTTACGACACAAGGAATCAATGTATCCTCTGTCCAATCTGAAACCGCATCGTCCTTAATCAATGTATCAATCGCTGTCAATCGCCTTTCGCCACCCAGCAGTCGATATCCGTTTTCTGTTTCCATTACATGAAGTGGTTGAAGTAATCCATACTGTTTAATGGATTCTGCTAATGATGTAATCCCAGATATGCTGTATTGATTCTTGGGATTCTTTTGTAGCTGCTCTCGTGGAATATTTACCACATCCATCACTACAGCACCTTTCGATATGTCACTTAATAATCCGGCTCCAACTTTAAATTTTTCTTTCACTACTACATCCTTATTTTCTTCCTGCTCTACATCCTTTATTGAGGGCATCTTAAATTTTCCTGCCATAGTTTTTCCTCACTTTCTATTCTGGGGGTCATTTCTGACCCCTAACTGTTTTTCTCTAAAATATATTCTGTTAATGCCAGATAATCCTGAGTTGCTTTGCTCTTGTTTTTCCACTTGTCATATGCTAGCAATGGTATCTGTACCAAACTGCTTTCCTCAAGATTCTTAGAGGTGCTAATACTTACCGGCAAAATGTAATCTGCAAACATTTCACTTAACAATTCATATACACTCTTTGATACATTCTTTCTACCATTCCACTGGGTAAAAAACATACCGCCCATTTTTAATTTTGCATTATATTCCGATACCGCCTCAAACAAATTCATAATAATCGCTACACCCAACAGCGAGCCTCCATCACACCGAAGCGGTACATACATTTCATCCGCAGCCACTAAGCCGTTTACATTAATAATGGATACGGATGGACTACTGTCTATTATACAATAGTCATATTCCTCTTGTACACCCCTTAAATATCTTTGTAACCGAAACTGCTGTGGGGTCTTAACGTCTGCTTTCATGAGTTCTTCTGCCTCGGATAAGGTCAGGTAACTCGGTATAATGTCAAGATTCTCATACACGGTATGTTGAATGCATTCGTGTATATCCTCCACTCTGTTCAGCAACAAATCCTCCACCGATTTTTCCAACCTCTCACAAGTGCCTTTATAAATGTTGTAGAAAAGTTTCACAAAGTCAACTCTGCTATACATTGTCGTACTATTCATCTGAGGGTCTAAATCAATTAACAATACCTTTTTGTTATATTTAGTTGCCATCATATGAGCTATTGTTGTTACCGATGCTGTCTTGCCTACGCCGCCTTTGTTATTTAAGAATATTATTGTTTTCATTGCGTTCTCCTTTCTTGTATTTCATTTGATATATATATTATATATCATTTTTATTATATTGTCAAGCCTTTATGCAATTCTTTTATTCCAAACTGTTTTCAATCATCCGATCATGTTCTCTTTGAAGTTTGGTCTTTTCCCATTCAGATTTTAGACCTTTTTTCAATTTAGAGATACTTACACTTAATCGATTCCCCTGCTTTCGCGCTGCGTATTTACGGTTATATTCTTTTTTTTCTTTATGGTCTAAAGTGTTTTTTCCTTTAGGGGTCATTTCTGACCCCCTAGTGCCTTTCTCCTGTTTATCGTAGTCTCTAATCTCCTTCAAGATAGCATTTCCCATTCTCGAATACATATCGTCCATCTTTCCTTTGGCATAATCAGAATCCCCACCATAAGCTTCCCTGTATTTTTCCGTCTGTTCCTCAATCATCTTTTGGAACTGTTTGAATTCTTCTTTATGATATTTTTCAATATAGCATAAAGTGATTTCATCAATTTGTGGTTTTAAGGAATGCATAATAGGATTATTATAATTCCACATATTCCGATTACAGTCCGGCATATTTTTATGCAGTTCTAAAAACATCCGGCATAACTCTTTATCCTTAACCAGTGGATGTTCTCTTTTTTGTTTTAGTATGCTGTCCCGAAGTATACTGTTTATTTTTAAGTTGTTCTCTCTTTCGTTTATTATTTGATTTACTACCTCTCTCTTGCAGGTATCAATACTGCTTTGCTTGAATTTCCCTTTATATTCTTCCTTCACTACTGGCTGTCCGTCTGAATCTAAGATGGGTTCCTTTACCGTCTTACCGTTCACTTCACGATTTTTGTATTGGATATACTTTTTCTTTTCCCGCATTGGTTCCGGCTCAACAGTAGCGACATGCACATGGATATTGTCTGTATTATAATGTATGGCAGCACTCCAAACAGCATTTTCTAATCCTTCTTTTTCAAGCATCTTATGTACAGCGGAACGAGTTATCCCTTTCAACCTTTCTTCATCCAGCACCTTGTCTTTTGAAGAATATAATCCGTTTTTCTCCAGCCACTTATTATCAAATGAGATTACCGTTTGCCACATCAGACTGTCTTTACTCTGTGCCTGCTTAAAAATATCCTTAAGTTTAGTTTTTTCTTCCATTGTTTGGACATCCCCTGTTTCCGTAAAAAGCCCAGTGCTTTTCTCCGGATTTCCCATGTAATCTTGATACAGATTATACTTTGATGTGTTGTTACTTCTCGCCGCTTCTTCTCTATCCACATAGTCAATGTAAGAGGAAAATGCTTTTGAACTGCTTTTACAAAACTTCGTTACAACTACAACGCCGGCCTTTACATGATTCATTTTTTGCCTCCTTTTCCCAAGGGGTCATTTCTGACCCCTTGTTTATTGCAATGGTTCTTCTGTCACTTAGGGGTCATTTCTGACCCCCTGTTTACTGCAATTGTTCTTCTGTCACTTAGGGGTCATTTCTGACCTCCTGTTCACCGCAATGGTTCTTCTGTCACTTAGGGGTCATTTCTGACCCCCTGTTCACCGCAATGGTTCTTCTATCACTTAGGGGGTCATTTCTGACCCCCTGTTCACCGCAATGGTTCTTCTGTCACTTAGGGGTCATTTCTGACCCCTAAGTAATTTACCGTTCAATCCCCTTCTGTTTATGCTTTATCGGAGGATGTTTTTGATTATACTGGTGGAACATATTTTGCAAATTTTCCTGTCCTTTTTCCAATGGATTTATTTCTACGCTTTTTTCACTTCTTAACTGCATTTCATTTCTTATCTCCGGAAGTAAGTCATGAACATTATTCAGTTCTCCATAATCTAACCTGTTAATACAATCTTGGAACCACACGTTTCCTTTTTGTAACCCTTTAATATCTCGAACAACCTCTAGTCTTGTCTTCTTTTCTGTCGAATGGTAAACACTACCCTGCCTATGCTCATATCCTTTTGAAATCATAAATTTTTCAATATCCTTATAAGCACTGGTATATGTTTTCCCGGTTGCTTTTGTATATACATCTTTGAGTTTATTGGTATCCAAATCAAATGCAATCTGAACCCGTCTACTCATATAACTTCTTTCCTTCCTCTTGTTCAATCTCTTCGGTTGTTTTTATAATATCTTCTTCCAATTCTCCATTTTCCCAAAATTCCCATCTTTTAATAATTTTACGAAACCACTCCGTTTCCTGGCATACCATAATTGCATTTCCAAACCGCGCCAATTCGGTTGAGCAAGTCATTCCGACATAATGACCGTCTTTTCTCTTTTCAATCTCCGGCACATCATGAATCTCATCAAGATAGGCATTTATCTTGTTGATATCAAGATTTCTCTCTTTTATTTTCTTCTCGTCAAACTCTATAATTTCTTCAAACATACCTTGTTATCTCTCCTTTTTTCTCAGGGGGTCAGAAATGACCCCCTGCTATAATTTTGCTTTTTTATCTTAGGGGTCATTTCTGACCCCCAATTATTTTTTCCAAAATTTCAGTGTTCGTTGCAATCACATCCGCCGCCTGTTCCAATCTCTCTACCAGCACATTTACTAAGTCAGTATACTTTTTATCCAAATCGACAACATCCTGAACTACAGCACATCTCGATACTATTTTCTTCAAATATTCGTTTCTGCTCAAATGCTGCTTTCTTGCCAGTTCATCCAATTTAGTTACAACAACCGGGTCTACATTTCTTATTTTTATTTCCATTCTATCACCATTTTTTCTAAATTTCATCAAGGGGGTCAGAAATGACCCCTAACCATATTACTGCGTTTCCTTGCTTTTTCTTTCATCACTCTTTTGCTTAAAATGTGCTATCTTTTTTTTCAATTCATCCTTACTTTCTTTAATAACTGGGTGTGTGATTTCTCCCACCCGATAACAATTTTTTGCGTTAAAAAGCCAAAGCAAAGTGTTAAGCACATCCATCATCATGATAGTGTTCTGTTCTGCCGTCTGCACTCCCCAGCGGATTCGCTCTTTTGGCAGATAGTTTTCCTCAAGCTCTTTTCGCACAGCCACCGCCAGTTCTTCAAATCCCTGCTCATGCTTATGTATCAAATAGGACACTGTTTGTCCATCCGATTTAAACCCATATTTTTTCTTTATCAAATTTAATAATGTAACATCCTCTTCCGATAAGTGAATACACTTTTGTTTCATAATCCCTCTCCTTTCTTGCTATATATATTATTTTACTTTTTATCCTCTTGAATGTCAAGAAAAACCTATATCAGAGAGATATTTTTTCTTGCTTTTTATGTAAAAATCCATCTATCACTTAGATATAATTTAGCCTGATAGTGTCCCCACGGAAATGTTCGGCTTTGCCGAACCCCCACAGCAATGTGGGGTCAATTTCCCCTTATGCTCTTTAATCTCTCTCTCGTTTTATCGCCTGAGAGAGATTCGTAGTAGGACTGTTGAGCTTTGTGTGATAACCGGTGCAGTTTTTTTGTGTGTTAAGTTGTTGGCAACTTGATAAAGTTGTCAATGACTTATCCATCAAAAAATCCGGTTATCCATCGAAATCAACGGTCGAATTAATTTTTCTTTTTGATTGGGTGAAGCCCAATCCGATAAAAAGAAAAAATCCATTCGGACACTTGTGTCCTTACTCTCTCCCTGGGAGGGGGCAGGGAGAGGGAGACACGCCTGCGTGTCGGCAGAGGGTCGGAATGGTACCAGAAAAAATAAAAACAGAAAACGATACCGCCCCAACTTAAACAAGGAACTCCTGCAGCGAATAACCAGTCATCGCAATCAGAATCTGATTCTTTGCATCAAATTCAACTTCCGAAATACTATCTTCAAAACAGGAAATTACACTCTTTCCTATTTCACGAACTGAATTATCTTCTTCCGTCAGTGCTTCTAAAATACGATTTCCCAGCAAATCATAATCCATATGCTTTAATTTTTCACATTCTTCTGTATAACAAAATGAACCTTCACACATAAAAATCACCTCACTTTTCAAAATAACCATATTCTTTAAAGCTGCAATATCCTTTACCAATAATTATAAAATCAAGAAACTGAATTCCCATCATTTCTGATGCCATAACCAGTTTTTTAAAAACTGAAAAATCATCTTTAGAAGCTGCCACCGAACCACTGGGATGATTATGGACAAGAATCATTCCAGATGCACCACAAAGCAGTAAACGAAGAAAAACTTCTCTGGAACATAACAGTGATGCGTTTACGCTTCCATGTGAGATTTCAAAAAAGCCTATTGGATTCATTGCGGAATTTACTGCCAACATATGAACATATTCTTCTGCTTTACATTCCAAAAAGAAAAATTGATTTAAAACTTTTACAAGAACATCCGGACTGGTTATGGTTACTTCTTCTCCTAGAGAATATGTATTCGTTTGAGTTAGTATCGGCATCCGATCACCATTTAATCTTACATCATATTGCCCTACTACCATATTCGCTCACTCCTTTATTTCAAAAGAGGAAGGAACTTTTGTTCCCCCCTCTAATCTGCTATTAATTCAAAAATTGACTTATCGTTCCATCCTTCCAAATGTATACACTATCTGTCAATTTATCTTCCAATGCAACTGCAGTTGCATTAATCTCTTTCACCATGCCGGCAAAAGTAAGCAAGTCCGATTCCGATTGGAACGGAACACAAAGACACTCGTGAATCGAACTTGGCAGGATGGCAAAACAATTTCCCAGTTCAGGAACCAACATCGAAAAATTTGAGGCATCCAATAAGACACCGGCACCATTAATCTTGGACGTATTAGTTATCGCAATCATTGATATATCCGTATCCGGATTACATTCAGGAACAGGAACTCCCATGCTCTTCATAACCTCACGTATATCCATGAATTGTATCTGAGCTTGAAGATTCCGTTTTGCAGCCTCAATCATTTCATCTTTGTCTACGTCCATGTTTTCTAATAAACAATCTGTTATTGTTATGGACGCAAGTTCCGATTCAATTTCCGAATGTATCGGAATATAAAAAGAAAAGGCTAAATCCATCTCGTGCCGATACACTATATGATTTTTCTTCAATTGAGCTATATTGTCATCAGAATAGACACGAGGAAGTACTTTCTGTAACAAATACTCACGATTTAAGAAGTCAGAGACTTCAATATTACAACCATGTTTTTCATAGCAATGACGAAGTTCCTCTACAATTTCCTCATCCGACCGATTCCAAAAATCATCATCCAGGTAAAGAATTGGAGAACTGTTGTATTTTGCGCTCTGCAATACCAGTCCCCTTTTTACCTGATTATTTTTAAACCTTTCCTGCAATGCTACTGAAAATTCATCTTTCTCCAATAAAGTGTTCAATTCGTTAATTCGTTCTGTTAATGTCATCATAATGAACTCCTTTCTGCGCCATGCGCTCAAAAAAAATAAAAAGTCCGGGATTTACTTAATCCCAGACTCTGTATTTACCATTAATTGTTGTTACAGTACCAATAATTGCACTTAAAGCATCACCCCAGGTAATTGCCTGTTTGACCGCTTTCTGTTCCTTCATCCATTTTCGGAAATAAGGAAACTGTTGTCTGGAAGTCGTATCAAACACAAACTCCAGTTGCTTTTCAAAACCGTCATCCCGGCATCGTTCCATATATTGCAGATGTTCTTCTGAACAGTCAATTGCTGTTATGGTAACTACTCCGTGTGAAAGTTTTACGGATGTAATTTCAATCGTCATTGCTGCAGTCCTCCTTTTTGTCATGTTTATTCAGTTTTCAAGGTTCAAAAGCAACTCTTTGTTGCTGATTTTCGTAAATCACAGGTTATCTTTCTAAAACAAGGGGCAAGGCGTAGCCGGTACGCCGTCAGGGCAACCCTTGTTTTAGAAGGATGTTCTGTGATAGAAATATCCGGCAAACAAGAGTTTTTGAATCAGGAAAACAAATATGACAAAAGAAGGACTGCTGCGATACGCCCAGGGCAACTTGCTTTTCTTCCCACCGGGGAGATGTCACCGGACATTTCGCCTTGCGAACCGGTGACAGAGGGGGATAAAAAAAAGCACTCATTCTTCCATATTTTTTTCTGAAAGAAAGAGTGCTTTTTGTCCTTTTCTATAAATTCATTGAATATAATAGTTGAAACTACTACGGAAATCCGTTATAATGTACTTAACAAGAGAACCGATGACTAGAACACACCTAGCCGCCGGAAACCAAAACAATAAAAAGTAGTGCCTTAGTTTACCAGACCGAGGGCACTACTTTTTGCGTAATATGTAAACAACAAGAGTTATTACCGCACAAAGCATCATTACAAATTGAAATAAATCCGATATTGTAACCATCGTACCAGCCCCTTTCATAATCTCGACAGCTGATATGATCGCCCCATCAGTTCCCTTATAAAATACATCCTAAATTATTTACAAAACCCTAAAGCATTGTAGCCTTAGGGTTTCTTAATTTACTTCTGTGTTCTACTTATTTACCGTTACTTCTGTTTTGTACCTTTTGTACCTGATTGTGTCCCTCTAGTTCCTGTAATAGGTGTTCCTCCATTATAAGTTCCACCCTTCCCGGAATAGCCACCGGTATTTGGTTTACTACTTCCCATACTTAACTCCTTTCTGCCTACTAAATACTAATAGGTCTTTCTGAAGAATTACGAAAAGTTACAGTTAGATTATAACAACCCGACTTTTATTCGTCAATGCTAACTTTCGTAATAAATTATTTTAATAAAAATAGTAATTTTTCTTTTTTACTGTATCAATTCCCTTATTTCAAAAAACATCTTATTGATACACTTACCTTACTGGCAAGACGGCAAGAATTATTAGTTTGATATACTCACATCTAGGAAATTAAATATTATAGATAAGAAAGACTGTATAGAAAGATTAGAAATAATATGCTCCCTTTATAAATCCGCCATTCTTCCCATAAATCAAGGGTATTCGCGATTTTTTTAGGGGAAATATATTAGACTCCATTTATGCACATATATCATATAATTTAGACCACCTCTGATTTACCGGGGAAATATATTAGACCATCTTCTATTTTTATACACTTTTTTAGACCGCATAATAAAAAGAAATCCGGAGTTTTTTCTTCTCCGGGAACGCTTTTGTATTGATTTCTTCGTACATTATACTTTTATCTGGCCAGAATCTATCATTTTCCCCCTAGCTAAAAATCTGATTCCATCACAAGTAACCCTATGCTTTTAGCATAAGGCCAATGTCTTGCGTACTAATTTATGAACATATTTATAACTCAGTTTCCGGTCTTTTGGTTTTGATTCATCCGGAATGCTTTCTCTCACCGCTTTCTCCAGCACATCAAATATATTATATCCTGAGTCATGTGCAATGCCTCTGTACTGTTTAATCAATTCAGCTGTTTCAGCTAACGCCTCTTGATTATATTTTCTTATCTTATTTCGTCTAAGAAGAGCTGATGCAAAAAATTCATGTTCCTGTTTTTCCTGTTCTCCCTGCTTCTGGTTAAATACACTTCTTTTATAAGTTATGTAATAAATCCCTTTCACAATTCCCACAGAAAAGAACGCACGCAGACTATGTAAATAAGACCGTACCATCCTTTTCGTTACCCCAAGCAAGGTACAGAACTTTTTATAAAAGTTACCGGTACCAATACGATAAGAACTGCTATTATCGTGAGTACAGTGTAAGAAGTAGAGCAGCAACCATTTTTCTTTTGCTTTTAATTGTTTGAACTGTTTTTTATGGAATATAGATCTGCTCAAATCGATGTATCCTTCGCAGCCTGCTTTAAAAGCATCATCACCGGTAAAGTCATTACCCAATATCAAAAAATCATAATCGATATCAGAAGTACGGCTTATTTTCACAATTTCCTTACGCTCCAGTCCACGCATAGCTGTATAAAAGGACTGCTTACACATCCCGGTTGCCTTGCATACATTCTGATTATGTACCCCGGCCACGAATCCGTTTAGTCTTTGATATTTTGCAATATACAAAAACAAGTCCATTTCTGTCGAAGTCAAATTTTTAAGTTTGTCAATTAAACTGTATTTTATCCTCATATAATTTCCCTCTTGACTTTTATATCAAATAATATATAATGTAGTTATCCCGACCGGTATAAATAGTACCGGCTAAGAGGCACTTCCTCATAGGTGCCTCTTTTTTATGCCTGTAATCTTGTATTACTAATTAAATGGCAGTCCCTCTTCAACTCCGTCTGGAATATTCATGAAGTCATTTGATGCCTCACTAGGTTCTGGTGCACCCCCTGAAGTCTGTCCGCTTCCTTTTCGCTCTGCAAATTCGATTTCCTCAGCGATAATCTGTACACTGTAAACCTTTTCTCCGTTTTTATTGGTGTAGTTGTCATTCTGAACGCGGCCGCTTACCAACATACGTGAACCTTTACGGAAATACTTTTCGATAAACTCTGCCTGCTTACCAAATGCGGTGCAGTTAAAATAATCAACTTCCGTATCTCCCTGCTTTGCAAAACGCCGATTAATAGCTAGACTAAATCTGGCAACAGCTAGCGCATTTTCTCCCTGCGTGTAGCGAATCTCTGGGTCGCGAGTCAGGTTCCCCATTAAAATAATTTTGTTCATTTACATATCCTCCTAGTTTTCTGTGGTTAGTGATTCCTGCAGCACGCCTTGTAACAAACGGCGATTACCACTATTAGAATCACAGGTACTTAAAGTTACTATTGAATCATCCAGTTTAATTTTTTCTTTTTTCCGGATGTTTCTTGCTTGTTTAAATTCTTTTACATAAGCTTCTAAACCAAGTTCATTGTTTGCCTCATAGCGTTCCAATATGTCTGTATCATCCTGAATCATGTATGCTACAATGCGATACTTCAAAATCTTTTGTGGCATATAAATATAAAATTCCTTATGATTCTTAAAAAAATCTGCATCCTCAAATTTTCGTAAAGTGCCAAACATGGAACCATTTATCATGTTATGTCCGTAAAGCACTGTTAAACGGTCCGATAAATCTTTTCTGTTTGCTCTTCTGGTATAGATACAACCGGCAAACGAATAGTTTTTCTTAATATCATGGTGCAGATAAAAGTCATCATCTTTTCCAGTCGATGCTTGTAATATGGGATAATCAATATTGGTCCCAGGCACCCGAATCCATGCATATACATCTGCATTTGTTGCCAACAATTTGTCCCAATCAACCGGGGTCATTATTTTTTCTTTTTTGGGGCTTTTGTTCTCCGGTACAGTCTTAATAAAAGAGCTCATATCGCCTCCGGTGTCCGTTACGATAACGGCTAATATTCCGAAACATACTAATGCAGTTACTATCAGTAACATCCCGGTTATTTTCCAGCCTTTCATCCGTTTCATCTTCACATCCCCTTTATAACAGTCTCATAAACTCCTGCCACACCTGCAGTCCCTGCCGTATTAACAGACTTCTGGAGTCTGGATAAATCAGCGCAGTTAATCCAATCAGTGCCAGGATAAAAACCAGAATTGCTATAATTAGTCGTGCGCCACCAATCATTGTTTTCAATAGAAATTTGATTGTGTTAGTTTTCTCGACCACAACAACATCCTCTTCAATGTCATAGCGTTCCTTCAGGCTTTCCTGATGTTCTTTTTCCCTTTCCTCCTGTTTCATCTGCTCTACCAGTTGATTTTTGAATTTTCTTTTTGCCATAGTAGCGTTGATTCCTTTCTTTGTATTTATTAATCCAGTTGGTCTTAAAATCATCTTCGTATTTCTGCCAGAAGGCATAACTGTTCTCGCATTGAAAATATTCAATAGCTTTACTATATTGGCACATTTGCTCCGTCACATAACACCATATCTCGTCTGCCCTTATAAAGTACAATGTCCGCTTTCCTCGTACTTCTGCGACCGCATGAAACGCATCTTTGGATATCAGGTATCGTACATTGTAAGCAGATAATCCTAGCAAATAAGCTGTCTGCTGCAGCGTCAGATATTCAATCATACTGTCTTCCACAATACGATTTGTCGTATTAAATTTTTTAGGCTGCAGTTTCCAAAAAGCCCATTTACTGTCTGCCTCAAAATACTGTTTGGCTAAATCATATTTTTTCAATTGCTCATTCACAAAAAGAGCCAATGCGGACACTTTTACCATCCGGTTGCCACGGTTCATTTCTGTCTGAATCTTTTCTGTCTTTATGTAATACTCAAATGTTTGTTTGGTTACCCCAATCAAATACGCAGCTTGTTTTAGTAGTAAATATTCGTCTCTCATTGCATTGCTCCTTGCTGTTTTATCGTTCCAACCCAGGCATCATTTTTATTGGTTGCCTGACCTTTGGTGCATCCATCCAGATCCCAGTATCCTTTGTCTTATCCTTCACCATAGAAAAAATATCGGTCTTGTCTTTTCCATGGTTTTCAAAAATATTAATGTTTTGCGCCTCCGGCGAATCCGCTTCCTTTGTTGGTTCTAAGTTCTTTTGTACGTCTTCTTTGCCCTTTTCATCTTTTTCTAAGCGCCTAAAATTAGCAATGGCGTTTTGTACAACCACATCAACTGTTTCATGATCGTACGTGCCGTAGTACACCTTGTGCTTCTTTAACAGCGATTTTATTTCCTTATCCTTTTGCTTGCTTTCCTGTAAATCATGGATTCTTCCCTCTGTCTGAAATTGGCTATCATCTCTTTTCATGAAAAATGAAAAATTCTGATATTGTCCGCTTAATTCAGACACCATTCTTTCATATTCCGGTGTTAGCTGCCGGTTATAAACTGTGTTCAAAAGAATGGGGGAATCCGTAACAATAAAGTCGGTTTTACCCACAAGCCTGTCCATCCGATGGACTTGCTCTTTTAAAATTTCAAATTGATGTTCTTTTGAACCATCTAACATTTCAAAATTTTTATCATATACCAACTCTTTTGCATATTCTTGCACGTACTCTGCATTGAATCCCTGCTTTTTTAATTCAGCACATACATTCATACAGGAAGTTGTTTTTCCAGACCCCGGACCACCAAACGCATTAATAACAATGGTTGTCCTGTCTGCTTTTAAATCATGCAGACTTTCTTTATGCTGCTTAGCATACGCCATATACTCAATGGCTTCCTGTTGTTTCCCACCGGCTGCAGAACAAAGCATATCATTCCAGTCATAACCGCTCTTATCCGGCATATCTCTTTTCAGTAATATGTCTCTGTCGGAAAGCGTCTCTTCCAATTTGGTAACTGCTTTAAATCCTCCGGTATCATTATCCATACCCAGAAAGATTTCTTTAATCTGCTGGTTACTATCCAAAACATACTCAATCGCTTCCTGCTTTTGTGTACCAGCCATTGCCAGATAGTTATAATCGTGATAATCCACTCCATCTTTTTGTAAAAGTGTCATCTTACTCATAATGTCAATGACTGACTCTCCAACAAATAATTTATCTGCCTGATTATCTACATAAAATCCTTTGCTGTAGTCACTGCCTTTCACATCTGCCACAAAACGCTTGTATGTGTTTGTGCCGCGCATACAAGCAAAGACCGGCTCACCTTCCTTGTTTCGTGATACAAATACACAATTGTTTCTGTCATCCTGATAAAGCATCTGTCTTTTAACAAACTCATTAATGACACTACCATCAATCTGCCTAGTTTTACCCAAATAGGCATATACATTCCGCATATGAGCCGCTTTCTTTGGCAGCTCATCCTTAAGGTTTTCTTTTTCTTTTTTTTCAGGATGTTTTTGCTTTGCTGCTGCAACTGGTTTAACTTCTAATTCTTGATTTCCAACAGCTGCTTCAAATACCGCTTCTCGCCCACCTGCCATATCATATAAATGGTTGTAGGCTTCTGATTTATCCATATCTCCAAACGCTATGCAGGCATCAATGACACTTCCATTTTTCCCGCGCGAGTTCCAATAAAAACAGTTCTTCTGTAAGTCTATTCTCACTGAATCATGCTCTTTCAGAGAATAGTATTTTTGCCCAACTCGTACCGGGGAATATCCCAATGACTGGCACACATCCACAACCGATATGTGTTCTTTCAGCCAATCTGTCATCCGTTCCGACTCTTCATTTGTATAAAATCTCTTTTTCACTACTGCTCTTCCTGCAGTTTTAGTTTCTTCTTTCTCCGGCTTTTTTACTTCCCGCACATAATGATGTAAAATTTCCTTTTCCTTCAGGCTTTCCAAGGCTTTATCAAATGCCTGGTTGATTGCCTCTCGCTCTTTGCCCTGCGGACTGGTTGGAATCTGTACGGTATTACCATCTTGAACATCCAGTGCAATCATTTCTGAATGTCCGACCAAATAATCAGAAGTATTTACCGGGAGCTTGTCGTGAACATAGGAAGCAAAGGCTCTGGCAAAGAGTTCCACATCACTTCGCCAATATCCCTGGTCTGTTTTACTAAACGCAGTGTCCAGCTTTTCTGCGTTCTTATAGTATTCCGTTCGTTCATTATTCTTATATTTAATCGTATCCATAAGTTCTTTAAATGGAGCCTTTCCCTGCCGGATTTCTGAGTAAGAAGCACCGGTAGCCATAGACGAATCCATATTATATGCCCGTGCTACATATAAATCCAACGCATGTCCCCATTCATGAGCCAAAGAACCGGCACCACGCATCTTAGTTAGATTAATCACATTTGCACTAGGTTCAAAATGAGCCAGTGCAGAACCACTTCCACGTGCGCCATAAGCAATTGCTAATTTGCCGCCCAGCGCAATATCTTCATCTTTTATATTTAGTGCCTTCGCTAAATCCTTAAAAGCGTCAAATGACATATTCAGATTTGTCTGCCTATCATTATTATTATTCCAATTTCCAAATTCACCGGCGCGGAAACCGAAAGTATTCATCATATCATCACCGGTTATATCCATACCACCACGGTAATCCTCTGCAGTCGGTCGTATATTCTCTAACTGAGGTGGCTTTAAGCGTGTTTTCCGCTTTGTTTTTTTCTTTTTTTCTGGATTCTGTTCTTTGCCGATTTTCAACGTTTCCTTTACAGCCGCATCACGGTCCTGTAAATTTACAGCCACTATCTCACGATCATTTTTCTGAAGCACAAAATAAGTGTCATTTTGCCATGCTGACAAGTCCGTCATTCCTGCCTCTTGAAAATTGTAAATATAAGTTGAGCAACCACTCTCATGAATGACCAAACGCTCCTTACCTTCTCTGTATTCCTCTTTCGTAACATTCTGTCCATCATAGCGAAAAAAAGAAAAATTGGAAAGTATCTTTTCATCCTCAGAGAACAAAAACTGCTTGTTTTCCAACTCTCGCCGGAACTGATATAGTCCAAGTCTGCCTCCTAAATCTGTTGCTTTTATCAGTTTACGATTAAAGCAATTAGTATCCGGCAAATTCTCACTTTTAATTTCATCGTAAAACCGGGCACATTCACTCATCGATGTTAGTGACATAGCCTTTTCATAAAAACGATTTACGGTTACTAAATAATCCTTCTGCGCTGTATCAATAATATCTTTCTTTTGTTCTGCAGAAGCCAAATAAGGTATCGCTGCCAAAGGCTTAGTAGGAAGCGAATCTCTTACCTTTTTTATAAAAAATATAACTTCTCTGTCTTTTCCTTCTTCCAGCATTTTTTTATAATCCGGAAGCGGAAATGCTTCTTTTTTAGTAATGTATTTTTCTTTCTCCATATCGTTCCAATCAAGAATATCTCCATAACGAAGTTCTCGATTTAGAGCATACAAATCTTTCCTTGCACCGCCAATTTTTTCTCCAAAATCTTCAATTTTCTTCTCAGCCATACTCATACCCCTTTCTAATCCAACAAACGAAATACCCAACTTCCGGTTCCATCTATAATTTCAATCAAATCCTTTTTTTCTTCATCCATAATTATGGATTCTGATTCCAGATGCCAGCGAAAATCCGGGTCAATACATACAAAGTCGGCCGCAATCCAATCATTTTTCTCTGTAACATACAAATTTCCAACCATTAAATCTGACATTGTTTCAAGTAAATTTTGAACTTGTATATCTGGTGATGTAACCAGATATACATTTTCGTATTTTCTCTCCATCCGATTTATCTCCTTTTCCCAAATAGTCTTTTTTTCTTTTTTGCCGGCTTACTTTCTCTGTCTTTTTCTTCCTCCAGAGATAGAATACTTCCATAGGTTTTCATGTCTCCGGAAAAAACAAAAGGGTCTCTGGCTTCTGCAGCAAAAAATGTAACTCCTGCTTTTTCTCCCATAAGCTCTTTTATATCTTCCTGCTCTCCTTCCGCAACAAAGTTATAAATATAAAACACATTGTTGTAAAAGTTGTTTTTAATCACATCATAAGTTTTTTCAAACTCACCACCCGGCTTACTGCCGACCACAAAAATCTGTTGTTCTTTTTCTAGAAAAGAAATTTTGTTGAAACCATTCTCGCCCGCCACACCATAATCAAACACCAGGTAATCGTAATCTAAATTAAGAACTTCCTGCAGTCTATCGGTTCTGCAGAACATATCTACCTTTGCATAGCTTACAAGACCAATTTCATCATCCACTGTCACCTGCTCGTACGCATCTTTAACGGCTTCTACAAAGTTACTGGCGTTCATTTGAAAATAAGCTGCCTTGAATCCAACAAACTGCAGGTATTTAACAAGCTGCAATGCCTGCGTAGTCGTTCCCATTCTTTTAATACAACCGGCCACTCCAATTCCAATCGTTCTGGTCTTTTTCTTTTCCTCGGACTCCTCTTTTTCCTCTTCTTCTTCAAATGAAAATCCACGTTTTTCTTCATAGCCAAAATTTTCATAATATCCAGTAAGACAGTATTCTAAATCTTCCTTTTGGTCTCCCAGATAAATGGAAAATATAAAATTTTTTACTCCGGCATCCCAAAGCATACGACAAACGGTACTTTTGGGTGAATACCCGGCCGCGAATATGATTGTTTTAATTTTCAAAGCATCTTCAATCCGATTAATCCAGTAAACCAATTCCTTTGCTTCGTCCGCATATTGTTCAATATCATAAATAACTACCGTTGCCTCTTCATTAAATCTCAATATTGCTTCTGCCTGGTCTTTGATATGTAATGCCTCGTCAATATATTCAACCTTTTCTCCGGTTTCTTCAGTAAAAAAACCTTTTTCCTTTTTCCCGACAAACAACAGCATAATTAGCACCTCCAATTCTTATTGCGTCATCTGTTTCTTAATCAATTCAATCCTCGCTCTTTTTTCTTGCAGCTGAACTTCATAGGACTGTAGTTCATCCTGATTTGATGTGATTTCAGATTGAATTTCTGTAATCTTATCTGTCTGCTCTGCTTTCATCTCGTCTGTTTGAAAACTTTCTTCACTTTGCAAACGATTAATTTCCTCCTGCATTCGCTGATTTTTTTCTGTAAGCGATTTCTTTTTCTGTTCCAGCGTTCTGATTTCTTCCTGATAGGTTTCTGTATCCCGCTCTAAGCGTAACAGTTGATATCCTTTTCTATCCCTTTTTTTTAAATCATTCACTCGCTTTACAGCATTTACATTTGTATATAGCCTCAAAGTATTGTCGTCATCCTGTTCTCCCATCATATCGAGTCTCAAAGAGATTTCTCCAAAATCATCTGCCACATTTTCAATTCGCAGGATTATCCAGTCGCTATCCTCAATCATCTTTACAACCTTTAACTGGGCGTTATTTCGAGTTATCGCAGTATAACGATAATGATTTTTTCCATCGAATGACTGATTATCTATGTCGATTTCCACCTCCATTATCTTCTCAGCCTCACAATATTCCCATCTTCTAATCTGGAGTGTTCGCTCGCTCCACTGCACATTTTCTCTAAGCGGTGTTAGCAGGCTGGCCGACAGATTTGCCGGCATCCATGAAGAGGAAGAAAAGAAAAATATATACCCAGCGATGAAAAAAAACACAACCCCAAACAAGGCAAGATTTCCTTTTCTTTTTGTCATTTCATAATTCTTTTTCAAAATTTACCGCTCCCTTCCAAAGTTTTTTTCCTTAACATGGACTTTTCCTTTCAAAACCTGTTCATACAATTCTTCATTAATAAAATCTTCGTTTACCTTTACTGTGCGAAGATTTTTTTGTTCTAACGCCCTCATCTCTTGCTGCATATCCGGAGTAACTTTTCCTACGACATATGCCATATCTGCCCGGTTCATATCTTCTACAACTGCCACTGAGTGGCCAAATGCTGTTTTTGCTCTCTCTACCACTCGTTCTCTTGCCTCTCTGTCACAACATATAAATAATTTTTTCATCGTATCAATCTCCCTTCTCTCGTATTACCATGGCTCAAATCGCCATGTTTTTTTGTTCATGTTATAAATCACATCAAATTTTACAACTTTTTTATTCACCGTCATGTAACAGGGTATCGTCATAGTATGTTCCGTATAACTAATCGTAATCTCTCCCATATCTTTGACTTGCTTTGCTGCTGCATAACCAAAAGAATTTTTAAATATCTGAATTTGCTTTTCAAATTCCGTAGCACTTACTTGTAATTGCTGTAATATCTCGGCTCGTATTTCGACCAAAGCAGTGCTTTTTTTATCTTCTTCGGTTTCTGCATCTGCCGGTGGTTTCGGAGTAATCGTTACCACACTGGTTGGAATCGGTGTTGCAGACGGAATTGCTGCCGTAGCAGATGTTTGTGCCGGTTCTTTTTTTTCTTTTTTACCGAAAAATTCCACCCCTGCAAACACACCGAAAATCAATATTGCAATAAGAATAAGGACAATTCCCTTTTTTCTTCGTTCCATTATTTCCTGCCTCCCTTAATTATTTGTATAAGTAAAATGCATCGGATCAAAGTAAGCTGCCGACCAGTCTCCGCCCCAGTAAAAGCCATGTTTTTTCCATACAGCAACTACCTTTTTGGTTACTGCCATTTTGTCTTTCCCGGGCTTATACGGCCATCCGGTATAAGTAGCTCCATTATGCTCCCAGTTCACATCAATTACCGAACCAAACGAATGGTACGATTGTTTATTTTTATTGGATGCCATATTGCGCCAGTTATAACCGGCAGTACAAGCCGGATTAATTGGAAACTTCATTTTTGCCATTTCCTCAAAGACTGCTGTAATTTCTTGTGCCAGCTTTTTGTGCACTGTCAAAGTCATTTTGCTTTTTTGTTTTTTTGTCGTATAGATTGACACTTCAATCTGAGTTAAATATGGCTGCATATCAAGTTCCGTTTTCGGTGTTCCTTTCGGAAACAGCCACTTCATACGCTCCGCTACCGGTATCTTCACCGGGTCTCCTGCGCTTTCATCACTGCTGCTACCAGATGCCATGCTGTAGTACCTGAGCACGTGCGCCGTGTAATACTGGTCACCATATCGCCATGGACCTAACTGCTCCGCCCGGATACCGGAATTGCGTTTTCCTCCGCTTTTCTGTTTTGCAAAGGAAAAGGTATTTTGTTGTGTCCATTTTCCATCTTTTTTTATGGCATAATCAATATATCCACCACCAAAGTTATATCCCTGCAGTGCCAATTTTATATGTAATATATCATTGGGTGAGGTGCATCCGGCTTTTTTTATCATCGCGCTTAAATATGCAACTCCCTGCTTAATACTTTCTGCCGTGGATAAGGTATTTGGTGGCAGCCCCTTACTTTCCGATGCCTGAAACACATCGTTGCCATTCCCCCCACTCTCCTGCTGCATAACAGCAAGAAACAAATCAATATAAGCCTCCATCTTATGTTTTTCAGTTTCTTTTAATACTTGATTACGGTATGCTTCTACTTCCTCTGATAGGAGCAACGAGACCGAAACGCTTACGCTGTCATCTCCACTGTTACCTCCCTCTTCTTCCTCTCCACCTCCTAATACGACTGTCACTACACTTGTAACAGTCACCGGAAGTATTAAAATCACGGAAAGCAATAAGATACCAATACTTAAGATGGTATATAATGTTTTCTTCATCACATACCTCCTTGAAAAATCGCCTCTTCATCTGCCGGCAGGTGAACCTTAAACTCGATGTTGCGGTCCGAGGCTATCGCTAAGATGTTTTCGCCAACATCCAGTTTGGAGATTCTTGCTATCTGCGATGATGTTAATTCGCCATCAAAAATTTTTCCAAGCAAAGAGGAAACATTGGAGTCCTGATGAAAAATAAACTTATATTGAGTAAGTTCAAATACTGTTTTCATCTTGTCTACATCTTTATCCGCCGTTCCCTCTGGAACATAATCTCGCACCGATTGGCTTGCCAATCCGATTCCTCCGAAGTATTTTCTTGCTTCACGGAGATAAACGGTAATCATGTCCAAGGCATGAGGCTTTTTCGTGTTCACCCATCGATGGCTCTCATCAATTAATATCAAGGTGTGTATAATATCCCAGGCATCCAGTGTTTTGTCATAAAGACCTTTCATCATTAATTTGCCGTTTGTTACACAGTTATCCCAACAAAGAGATACCATATCAAACAACAGTGCATCAAAAACTTCCGGCTTCATATCCTTTATGGTGGATATATCAAAAGTTACAATCTGCTGATCCTGAATGTTATCAATTGTCGTATGACCATTAAATAAATTTCCATAGGTATATACAATGCTTTGAATTACCTTACGAATCTTATCAAGCAGCACCAGGTTATTCTCTACCAATACCAGTTCAACTTCCTGATATGTACCATCTTGCATCTCATTAATTTTTTCATTTATAAACTGCAACAGATCTTCAAAAATCGGATACTCTTTTGCCGGAAGTCCTGTAATCGGACGCGTAAGTTTTCCTTTTTTTAACTCAAATCCCCACTTTTTATATAACTGTCTAAGCAGCTCCTCAAATTCAATAATTTCCTGGGTAGTGTAATCACCCGCCACCAAAAACTTGTAAATAGTGCTTACTTTTGATACATGCATGGTGAATGACACCACATCATCATCACCACCGCGAAGAATTTCCAAGGGGTTCAAAATACCATTCGAGCCATCCAGTTTCAGCACCTTTCCCCCCAAGACATTCGTCAACGTGGTAAACTCTCCGGAAATGTCGAATGTGCGAACATAATCACCAACAATGCCGGTGTGTAAGAATAACTTTTTAAGAAGCGTTGACTTGCCGCTACCCATTGTTCCACAACACAAGAAGTTGTAGTAAAGTCTGCTTTGTGACTTAAGAAACAAATTAAAAAGCACATCACCACCACAAGGTGTTTTGCCTAAAAACAAACCGTTCTCATCCGATAAATGAGAATAGTGAAACGGATTACCGGTTGCTATCGCACTACTGGTCAGCGGTTGTCCATATACAAAAAATCTTTCGTTCTCCTGCCTTGCATACGATTTAAACATGCTTGTCCATTCAGATTTTGTTTCATTCATAAAAATCGCACCAAGGTAACCATTGCTCTCCAGTTGTGCTTTTATGTCTTTATTTTTTTCTTCTAATTCAGTCCAGGATGAATCCGAAATAAAAATTCTCGCATGAATTAATTTAACGACTTCACCCAAATTACTTATTTCATCGTACAGCGTTTCTAATTCCTGAAAGCGTTTCTTTGCGTCATAACTTTCCTGAAAATTTTTAGATTCATTGTAACGATAAGTTTGTTCTTTCATGGAACGATTAATATTTTTCTTGACTGTAATAACATCATCCGTTGCTATGTCAATAAAAACCGCGGTATTCGGTATATTACAAATATTAGCCAGCCAATAATCATCTAGTGTCTTCGGATATTCAAAAATATGTAAGCAGGCTTCATAGCCGCCACCAGTGGATATGTATTTGGCATCCATAAAGGTTATTCCACCCTGTGGCTGTATTTTCTCCAACAAATAGGTATCAATCTGTTGTTCTTTTTTCTTATCCCTAGCCATCGTTTTATCCCCTTTCTTTATGCATTTGTCATAATGCACTTATTAAGTACACGGAAAAAAATTTCTTTCTTTTTTTCATATGAAATCTTTTCAACCAAACCTCCCCTTCCTCTTCCCAAGACGCTGAACATGGTACGAATGTTTTTTTCTAATCCTTCTTCTGTCTCAGAAAAAATCATATAGTAGTATTCTCTGGTTGTATTATGTTTTTCCAACCACTCCAACTCATCTAACTTTTTCTGTAACTGCTCCTTAAAAATTGTATTTTTCGTGCTTTTAATTTTGTATTCCAGAAACCTTTTCTGTTTGGAATAATCACATGGAAAATTAATACATACAATCTTAACTGGTTCTGCATACAATCTATACAACTTAGCAAACTTCAGACAATCATACTCCACTTCATCTTCCGAAGAATTAATCAGGTCTTTTGATTGTATTTGCAGCAAATCCATGTAACTGCCATCATCCATGTTGTAGTACCCTTTTTCTGAAATACTACGAATCGGTACAATATCTAATATGGTTTTTCTAACCGATGGCTTTTTTTTCTTTGTTGTCTTCTTCATAGCCGACAGCCTCCTTTCTTCGTTTCTTGTCCAATTCCGTTGCTACATTTTCATTCACAAGGGGATAATAAACCCCCTTGTCTCTTCTAATATACAAGAGCAAGCTCTCCCAATTTCTTCTCTTTTTATTCCAATTACTTTTCATCGTGAGAAAAATGGCACAAACAGCAGAGAAAATGTAAAATGGGATGCGAAGCATCTCATGTACTGTGCTACCAAACAAAAAAGATACAGCACCATAAGTCACTAAAAAGAAAAAATCAAAAAGATACACACTCTTTCCCACTTTGGTTTCACTTTTAATGTCCTGAACTACAATGTGCTTCATTAATTTTTCCTCCCTGCATTATCTCCAAATATATCCTTACTTCCCGGTTTCTTTGGCTCATTATTTTTACTTGATGTATCGCTTCCCGATACCCGGTCAAACATATGGCCTCCCGCTTCAATCGGTTTATTGCCGGCAATATTATTCGTTGAATCCATTGACATTCCTGTTCTTGTGCTGCTTAAGTCTTTTTCCATTTGCTTCATACTGTCGGAACCTATGCCGGCATTTCCTCCTGAAGGAACACCATTGAGCGCATCATTTCTGGTTTGATTATGTCCAATCTGCCCCATTTGGTAACCACCATTCTTCTTACCCTGCTCAGCGGACATAGCCGATGTCGAATTTGGAGATGGACTTCCTGCTCTGGCAAATTCTGCATTTTCTTTTTGTTTGCTACTCTCCGGTGTTTGGGAAGATGCTGTCTCTCCATTTCTACCATTTGCAGCCTCTTTTTCTCCGGATTCCAGTACATCGGCATGATTGTTCTGGTTATTAGTTGCATTGTTGTTTTGGTTATTATGATTTGTTGACTTATTATCCATGTTATTATCATTCGACTGGTTATTGTGCTGATTAAGTGCATTATCTGCACTGGCTGTTGCCGCTCCGGCATCAACCATATCTTGTGCCTGTTCATCCATGGACGGATTTCCACTAAATGCTTCTTTCGCATTTGGTTTTGAGAAAGCTCTGGACGCGCCATTTTTTACTGCACCTACTCCGGATTTAACAGCACCTGCTGCGGCACCAACTGTACTGGCAGCCATTCGTCCGCCATAAAACAAAGACATCATTTTTCCCATTCCATCACTGGCTCCGATATCTGCTCCTGTCAGTTTTTGAATCAGATTCGGACCATCGATTACTGCAAATGCTAAAAACAACAAAATGATTCCCTTTGCAATACCGGACACATTCCATCCGGATATAAACTTTGTTGCCAGAAGATAAAACTTAATTATGACAGTTGTAAATAGTAATAAGATATAACTGTCTTTCAAGGAATCCAATATCTTCAAAATTTTCTGATTATTGTTCAAATTAGCTGAGTACAAATAAGCTAATAATCGATGTATTACAATCTCATATAAGATACGAATTACCTTATATGACATAAACAAGTAGATGATAATAAGCGAGATCAGTTCCATCCACATCACGCCATAATCCACTGTATAACGATAGTAAAATTCATTTAGCAAATCCGTCCACGCTACACCGTCATATAATTCATCCAATGAATAGGTAATCTTGTTCTTATCATCACTTTCTGACTGCAAGCCATTTTTCAATATATCCCCTGCATCTCCCTCGAAATCTTCCGGGTCAAGAATTTCCTGAATATCCAGATTTTTAAACTGGCTTTTTGAAAATGTTTCATAAACCTTATCTGCATTTTTCTTGCCCTTTGTTTTCTTATTCAGATTGGCAAGACCAACCGTCTTTTCCAGCCACTTTATATCATGTATATTGTTACCAATCGTGCTGTAGACAACTGCTGAACTCTGTCCACCTAATATCTCACTTCGTACTTCTTTGCTGATAAACTTGTTCATGGTATTAATTACATAGGTACTTGAAGAAACCACAGTTACCGCTATTAGCAAGTTAATAACAATCTTAGGTTTTTTTTCCCACCCAATGCAAAGTAAAATTCCAATCAGCAAAATAGATAAACATACTAAGCCGATGAATACCGGTTTCCACTGATTGATAAATGTTTTTACCGGCTTATACTTTGTAAAATCAATAAACCCAAAGCATGTGTCATAAAGGCCAGCACACACATCCGCTAAAGCCGCAATTCCTTTTGTAATGCCCCAGCCTATAAAGCGGAAGGCACTAGCCACAATTCCATTTTCGTGAAAAAGACCCGGATTACTCGATAATATTTTAATTACCTGGTCATCTTCCAATGCCAAGGCACGTATCTGGCATGTAAAAAGCGGACATATCAAAAGTGATAAAAATAACACTATCTTTTCCCTTGTTTTTAATCCATATTTCATTCTGTCATTTCCTCCTTTCCCATGTATAACAAATCCATATATTTTTCTTTGGTCTGCTCATCTAAATCTGCTTCACGCAGCATATCCATCACTGTATCAATATTCATGTTCTTTTTTATCGTGCTTCCAAGCACTTCTTTCAAAGCTGCAATCAAATTCTCATTATCCAGTTCTCCAATTTTTATTGTTTTTTCTTTTTTATTGGATTCTTTTTCTGTTGTCGTAAAGTTGAATAATGCAAAACTCATACGATAGTCCCAAACCCTTTCATTTACCTTAATATGGCTTAAATCTTCTTTGTTCACATCACTAATATCCACTTCGTCCGGATTCGGGAAAGTATCAGTAAGGTATTCGTACCGGAACAGCAGCCGTCGTTTATTTTCTAAGCTGTTGAAAATCGGGTGTGGTGTAATCAACCTTCCTTTCAAATCGCGGCGTTTCATAATTCTTTTAATAACACATTCTCCCGGTTTTAGTTCTTCCAGCTCATTGGGATTTAATAAGGGTTTGTCCGCTGTTGTTTCCATGATTGTTTTATTTGCCGACAATCGACTTCCGTTTCGCTGCATATCAACGATTGTCTCATTTCCCAAGTTTGCCGAAATCTGCTTGGTTGTATCATCGTCATCCGAGAGAATGTAAATAGTATTTCCGCAGTTTCCGGAAATCGTTTTGGCATTATCTCCATATAGTTTATTTAGCTGAGCATATGCCTGTATATAAAGATCAAACGATATATTCCTTCCCAGGCATACCGTTATGATATTTTCCATTGCTTCAATCGCCGGCATATTACCAAATTCATCCGCTATTATTTTAACGCGGTTTTTACAGCGGCCATTCTGCTGTCTGGTAGCCTTTCTTGCCAACACAAAGTATAATTGCCGGATAAATACCGAGCCTAAGAAATGAGCGGATTTATCATAATCCGGCATTTCAATAAATACAGCAATGGGCTTATCCCCAAATCCGATATCTTCTAAATTCATTGTTGATTCCGCCGTCATTTTGGCGAAATTTTCGTATGTAAAGATTGTTAATTTCATGAGCATACTGGAATAGATACTTGCCTTTGTCCGACTTCCGGCAACTTCCACTCCAAAAAACTTAATTTTTGCCCTGTCCAAAGAAGGACGCATTTGGAAAAACATATCCAATCCCGTAACATATGGATTATCCGGATTGGTTTGGCTAACAAGTTCTCCAAATAAATTGATGATGGAAAACATATTAATTTTTTGAATATGTTTTTTTCTCTCTTCTCCTGTAGCACCATCCACCTGAATCCATGCAAACACATCTTCAATTACAGCAATCACCAATGCCGACAACAAAGATGTAGGTGAATCCTGCCAAAAGGTATCACCATTTATTGGTTTGTCCGGATTAAATATGGAATAACAAAAGGTCTGTACTAAAAGTTCTGCGTTAGCATAATCGCCTGCTTCATACAAATTGATGACCTGATTTAAAGGATTAAACCCCATAGAGTGCTCCGGGTCAACAAGGGACAGCAAATACACATCATATCCTCTTTCTTCCAAAGTTTCTTTGGAAGTTTTATATAACTCCGTTTTCGGGTCAAGCACTACCATTGATGTCTTCTTTTCCGCTCTGGAGTAGACATCGATGGAAGGTATAACATACATCTCACCTTTACCGGAACGAGTGATTCCGATACATAGGTTGTTCGTCAAATCAGTATCAATAAATAAATGTTTCCCAATGCGGGATACAATTGTACCACCATATCCGGGAAAGACTTTATCCTTCTCCGGGATTCTACTGTATTGTCTTTTGATTTCTTTTGTTGTTGTCCATCTTGCGCATCCCTTTTGATTTAAATTAAAGCCTTTGGACGAAAACGATGCTCTCATCCGGTAACCCTGCCGGATATTAAATACTAAGCAAAAGCAGCCATAAACCAGGCATATAAAACCATATATATCATGGTATTTATGAATCCTTTCAAAATCCGGAAGGATATTTTTTATCCCTATGTAGTATTCCGGATGACTCCAGTTTCCGGTTCCTAATCCTATATTTACTACAATGTTGAATAAATAATTTATTAACATATACAGCAGCAGGTCTTCCACAATTAAAACAACTAAAATTATTATTCCATTTCCAAAGAATCGCTCCAATCGCAATTCATTATTCTTTCTATTTCTCCCCATAGTTCACTCCTATACAGTGCAAGGGGGAAATTCCCCCCTTCCACAATTATTCCACTTACACCATTATCAAAAACTCCATTGTTTTCCAATGGCCTTGCCTATGTACACACATCCTGCAATAAGCCCTACACCTATAAGAATCTTTGGGCCGTAGGATGATGCAAATTTATGTAATTTTTCACTTGGAATAACAAAACAAAAACCAAGCACAAGACATCCAACAACTGCCATTACATAAGCATATGGTTCTACAGCGGTACAAAAATCAACTATGTTTTTTGCCAATTTTGCCATGACTATCCCCTCCTTCCTTTATCTTTCTTTTTTTTACCAGAATAAATAATATTCCAACAACAGCTGCCAACACCAACACTACTGCTAAAGTTATAAATAACACCGGAGCTTTCTTTGTCTCTTTGGTCTGCTCTAACTGATAATTAGCTTTGGCAGCAACAACATAAGAAATATCCTTACTATCTGTTTCTTTTACTCCTGCATAAGTGCAAGAGTACACATAGTCTGGTTCTTCTGTATGTGTTATACTTCCAGAGTAATTAACCCGGTAGTGTGGTATCTTTTTTCTTACAACGGCTCTTGCCTTCCGGTACAAAGTACCGTTTTTTTTATAACTTTTTCCCTGCCAAACAACTTTTTGAACTTTATACTTATCCGGATTACCACCAACACTTTCAATTAACGCAACTTCATATCCTTTTAAAGGATTTTTGGTGTTTTTCTTAACTTTCAAGTCTTTCCAAATAAAAGTTTCTGCATCATACCCGGAAAACAGAATATCAATATGTGAATAATCCCATGTCTCTGTTGTTTTTTTTGTAGAAGTTTTGACGCAAGGAACAACTACCGTTTCTCCTGTTTTTTTGTCTGTGACAGTTACCATCTTTTGACCCGATGCACTTTGTGCTTCTCCTAACGAGTCAAATTCAGAATAAGCGGCCACTGTCTGCTTCCACTTTTTCTTACTCTTTTTTTCTTTTTTGCTGACTCCGGTCAACTTATATGTAACACCGTCTTTCGTTATCTTCTTCTCCGCCTCAAAAGATTCACTTTTCTTCATAGGCTTTGTCTTTTTTATCAATGTTACTTTTTCTTTTACTTTTACCGGATTTTTGCTAACAGTTTCGTATGACACATTCTGCAGCTGATAAGTCTTTCCATCGATAACAATGCTTTTATCAAACGGTTGCTTTTCCTTTTCGTTGAGTGTGACATACTGTTTTTCTTTTTGAATTAACTCCGGAGCTGCCGCCCGGACACCAACGCCGGGCAACATTACCAAAACTAATACCAATAAAGATAAGATGCTTATAAATCTACTTGTTTTTCTCATATTTTTTCCCTTTCCTCCACAACATGATGCCACCTGTGCCACCACTTAAACCTACTAACAACAACCCAAATATCAGATACAAATATCCTGTCTTCGGTGATGTTTTACTGTCCTTACCTTCCCAAAACTTCTTTGGTGTTTTGGTTGTGATAATTCCCAGTTTTTTATCCACCATGGACACGATCTGCTCATCTTTTGTGTCCTTGATCTGATATGTGACAGGAATCGCCAATTCATATCCTTCCGGTGCTTCGATTTCCTTAAAGGTGTAGGTTTCCCCTACCTTTAATAATCCGGTAAATATCTTTTTCTTACCTTTTTTTGTAGTAAATTCTGTTACCTTATTTCCCTGACTGTCATATACAGCCATCTTTGCACCACCAAGCAATGTTTCATCACTGCTCTTCTTCTTGAAAGTGACAGTAGTTTTATAGTCCACCATATGAACTACATTGGACTCCTGCAGAACAAAATTTCCATCTGCATTCCGGATTGACACCAGTGTTTTCCCTGGTTCAGTGCTGCTTTCCTGCAACTGAAAAGCGATACTGTCTGCTGTCACATATCCATCTGCCGGTCTTGTCTCTGTTAGTATGTAAGTCTTATGCTGATACAAGCCCCGGAGTGTTCTGTGCTTGTCCTGCGTGAACGCTGTCAGTAAATTCTGATATCCCAAGTCCTGGTTTACTTTTACATCCGTATTATTTCCGGATGTCCATTGCAAAATCACATTTCCTTCCTCATCAGATATCTGCAAATGGCAGCCATCGATTTCTTCACTTCCTGCAACTGCGGTCTTGTCCATTTGCACCTCTGTCTGTTTGTTTTTATGATTTACATTTACTTTGATTACAGCTGTTTTATTATCTTTGTATTCCAAATGTACCGGTAATAATGTACTATCCAGATAATAGCCACCCGGAACACTTTCTTCCTTAAGATAATAGTCACCAGAGTTAAGCGTTTTATTCTCATTCGCCGTAACAGCACCGCCTGATACAGATACCGCACTGCCACTGGCTGCTTCTTCTCCATAAGTTTCACTCATAAGAGGTAGATCCTGAGCAAAAGAAGCCTGTCCTTTTTCATCCGTTACAACAGTGCCTAATTTTTCCTCTGCTTTCACAATTTGCTTTCCGTCTGCATTATAAATGGCATCCTTACTGTATAAGCCAAAGGTTACATCCTTAATTGGCTTAGAAGTTTCTTCATCCGTCTTTTTGACCTCAACGGATGGCTTTGCCCGATCATTCACTACAGACAATATACCCTCTGTATTCGTTGCACTGGTAGAATTAAGAACATATTCTTCATCCTTATTGTTCCAGTTAAATTCAACCGACCAGTCTTTATCCGGAAGCAGATACCCATAAAGTGTTTTTGTTTCTTTTACCTTGTATTTACCCAAAGGGAGATTTACAGTTACAATCCCATCCTTGACTTCATACCCGGTAATTCCTTTACACTCTTTGGTAAATACTGCTTTTTCACCACTTTTAATTGTTGCAACCAGCTCCCCATCGTCAAACCAATTTGTTCCCTGGTTGTCCTGGGTTTCAATGTTCCCCTCTGCATAGATTTCAAAAGTTGCACCTTTTAACGGTTTTTCTTCATAAATGAATTGCCCGTTTTCATATTTGCTAAGCATTTCTCCGGACTTATAAATTTTCAATTTTCCATAGGTATCTTCATTCACGTAATCCAAAGTAATGGTTGCAAAAGAATTTCCCTCTGCATCTTTTTCCATCTTGTAATTATCCGATTTGCTATCTACCACAAACTCAATGAATTTTGTAGTAATATGAAGTCCATTTGCAGAATCCACCTCATAAATCCGATATTTCCCGGAAGATAATCCCTGTGCCGTAAGAACCTCTCCACTGGCATCTGTAACAAATGGATATTCATCCGTTCCAACCTTAATCATGGTATTTCCATTGAAAAAGGACTGTTCCACCCTTTTCTCTGTACCATCCGTTCCAACTTGATAGATTTGATATTTGGTATTTGCTTTCAATACCGTCTTTTCCGTGTTCTTTGACTTCTTTATTATCCGCAGATGAGCTTTGAATGGTGCGTTGTTATAAAGCCTTGTATAAACCTTATAATTCAACGCTGCAGAAGTAATATCCATACCAATTTCAATTTCTTCATCTGCAATTTTTTCTGTGTCTGCATCTCCTGTTTTTGTCTGATGAATCACATAAGTACCGTAAGCTAATGCTTCGGTTGTTTTAGCATGTCCATTTTCATCGGCTACTAAAATCGCGCGCTCATCTTCTTTGCACTCCTCATATTTCTTTCCCTTTTTTGTTATTTCAAAAGTAGCTCCTTTTTCAAAATTGGCAGGTCCTGTTGAACCATCCGTTGTAAATTTATAAATTTCCAGATGACCTTTCTTTTCCGTTTCCTGCACCTCATACGTTTTTGCATTAGGCGTGTACTCCTGTGTTAAACTATTACCATCCACCTGAATCTTTAATACATCCGTAGAGAGTAAGAACCCTTCGGGTGCTCTTTTCTCTTTTAAGTAATATGTTTTCCCAGCTCGTAAATAATCGGTTTCCAACTCGCCATTTTTAATGATATAAAGGTCTGCTGTTTTTTCTTTTCCCTTGCTGTCATACACAGTGGCTGTTTTCGTACAGGCAGCATCATTAAACAATTGATAAACCGCCCCTTCCACACTGGCATCACCATGCGCTTTCTTGTCGCTTGTGTTACTTACTAACTTCTTTACCTTTACTGTAGCTTTTTTGTGATTATTAATTCCTTTTACATCTTTTATGACGTTGTCTGTTATACCACTGACACCATAGTTAAAATCCGAATCATCTGCATCACATATAACGGTTACGCCCTTTGCCAATTCCGGGTCAAGAATCAAATTAGGATTTCCGGTATCCAACTCCTTGATAATGTAGTGGTTATTGACTTTATCCAATTTTTCTTTCAGACTTTTATCCATCAGTTCTTCCGCTGCACTTTGAGTCATCCCGGCACCATGTCTTTGACCTGCTTCATCCATATCGCGTTCAGCTTTTTCTTTTTCAGCAGCTGTCATACCCTTCAGTTCCGTATCTGTGTAAAAGTAAAAAGTTTCTGACTGAATATGGTAGGTATAGCGAATTGTAAATTGTCCATTGCTGTCGGTTGTGGTTTCTACAGTGAAATCAGGGATTTCATCATCCGTATTAGAGCCATTATCATTTAGCTTGTAATAATACAAGGTATCAATGTCTTTTGCTTCAATTGAAAACTTCGCCCCTGCAACTGGTCTTCCGTCATCGTCCATTTTTGTGAATCGAATTTTTTGGCGATAATTGGAATTGGTATTTACAGAATGAGGTTCTGCTGCTATTTGCTCTCTTGCTTTCAAACTTAACAGCACCTGCCGATGAGAACTTGAACCTCCATATTTCCATTCAGTAAACTTTGCTGTCAATGTTCCTGACTTTTCAAAAATAGCACTGTATAATTGTTCTGTAGTTTTAGAACTATAATATCCTGAAGCCTTTTTTACATTAGTTATAATTGTTTTTAATTCACTTTCTGAAGTTTTACCTTCCTGAATTCCCCAAAGAAGTGATTGTGCAATAATATATGCTTTGTTACTTTCCTTCATTGTTTCATCATACCAATATCCAATGTATGCTTTTAATGCTTTTTTTCCCCCATCCGCCGTTGAATATGTGCCAGAGGAATTAGCACTATATTGGTCTCCAGTGTGACAAGTATAACCAAGATTCATACAGAAGGCTTTTTTTCCATCCACTGTCATCTTGTACCAGTCCCCAGATTTGGTTTTGCTACCAATCTTTGTTGTGCCATGCGAACCTAAATTATCAAGTTTAACAGGCGTTGTTGCTGCCAAAGTTTTCTCTGCTGGTATCTGGCACACACCACCTACTAACCCAATAACTAAAAGGAACGATAGGATTTTTTTTAATCTTCCTTTCATTTGTCAATACATCCTTTCCTACTTACTAATCAATTTCTTTACTTCAACGCATGCTGCGCTTTTTCAGCACTGTATCTCTGTTCTTTTTTAATCCAGCCAAGCTTTCTTTCTACTTGAAGTTGATATGTACTGATACCCAGGTATCGACAAATCTCCATGTGATTTACTTTTTTGTTTAATGCTTCCTCCAACCACACACGCTCTTCAAATGTCAATTTTGCCCTCGGCATTACCTCTTTGCCTCCTTTCATTTTTGTACACTTTTTAGATTTTTCTGCAAAAAGCAGCAAAAAAAAATAGCGCGAATACGCGCTTTATAGCTTGTATTCGCACTAAATTATACTATTTCCGAACATGTTTGTGTCAAGTAATCGTTGGCACTTTTTTCAGGTTCTGTAATTCACGAAGAAAAGTTTGCCTCTCGTGCGCCGCTTTCGCTGACAAACGCGCAAAGGTATCGATATGCAAAACACGCATATCTGATACCTGCGTGTTTGTACGCACTCGCTTCAAATCTTTTCTTCGTGAATTACTGGAAGACTGAAAGGATTGCAACAGTTACTTAAGACAAACAGAGCCAACCAAACTCAGTTTTTCTTTATCATCTTATAAACGCGTCTCGGAATATTTTCCTGGATGCGCTTGTTGCTGCATCTAATAACGATACATGACCTCTAATTATGTCTACATACGGATTTCCTTTTCCTTCTTTTTTTGGTATTTTTGCCGCACTTAATGTTTCTATCACCTCGTTCATTCGGGCATGAAAGATTAAACCATCTGTGTATCGTTCTATTGTACTGCAAAGTTCTTTATTCTCTTTACAGCATAATACTTTCGCCAGATTATTTGCCCCTTTCGCAGACCATCTCATCCGGCGGTGTTTCATCCTCATGGTAATGACCGTGCAGTTTTGAGATTCCTGCACACCCATATTTTTGTATAGGATTCCTTCTCTTGGCTCTGGTATCTTCCGTCCCTGCTTTTGATACGGTAATAGTCCGTCTTTGTTGTTATTGAGATAGTGATACAATTGTCTTGCCTTTTGACTTCTTTTGTCTTTTTCATCGGTCGTTTCCACACTGTCCCTCACCTTATACCAAATCATCGCTAATCTTCAGCCTTATTTCTTCCGGTATTATGTCAATTTCCTTGTCTCCCTTATAAGATATTATTTCATACTTTGCTGCATTGGTTTGCTTACAAAAAATGAAATCCACTTCATATAACTCTCCAAACTTTTCATTTCCAATTTCTTCTATCCGAAAAGAATATGGTACAAAACAATCATCAATCAATTTTCCGTGCTTATCTCTGTTTTCACCACATAATAGAATAAATTGCAAATCCGTAATACCTATCTTGTAATTTGCCGTAAAGGTAACTACATCCTCTGTAATCAGGACTTCCATATTCGTAATCCTATATAAATCCTCTAAATGATCCGTCTTCTTTTCCGCCAAATCATAAGGATGATTTTTATCAAAGAAAAACTCTTGCACTTTCAATCCATTCTTGGTTTTCGCATGTTTATAAAACTCTTTTGCCCTTAATTTCGTATTTACACCAGTTAAATGTAAAAAAGAAGAATTTTTAAAAACTACTTCAATGCTTTTCCCTTCATATACATACATAAAAGTTTTTCCAGCCAAATATCTCTGATAATTCTTCGCAGCATTATGTATCTTCTTCAAAATTGCAGATTTTCCCATTTGTACTCCTCTTGAACGAAAAAGGGAAGCGAAAACGCTTCCCTCAGAATAACCACTGGCAGTTCGCTTGAACATCTCTGCTCAAACCAAAAGCATATGACTTAATCCTCATACTGGATATGGCAACATCACCTCAGATACTGTGCCACGCAGGTCGCTATAATGTATCACTATAGCAAATCCACAAATATTTTACATCCTTTGTGCGGATGTCCAGTGCTTTCTACCATTATATTATGCCCATACAATCCATTTGTCAATCAATAAATTCTAAAATTAGAGCCATTTTCTATATCATTAACGCCATGTTTAATGCCATTGGCGTTAATGATGGCGTTAAATGAAACTTCATTTCAATCCTTCCTAAATTTTATTTTATTTTTTTACCCATTTGCTGATTGCTTTTTGGGATGATTCATTATAAAAATCTCGTCCTTTTTTCCACTTTGATTTTTTATTTTTCATCCTTTTCGTTAAGCAAATCTTTCATGCTCTTAACGCTGATTGCCAAGGTTGATGTATTATGTAAAAGTGCTGACGTTGCCGGCTGCATAACACCACCAATCCCGCACAAAATCAATCCGGTATTAAAGCCAACAATCTGTCGGTAATTTCCATGAATCCTCTTTACTAACGCATTGCTTAACCGTTTTAAGGTAACTAGTTCTTCCAGATTGTCGCCTGCAATGGTAATGTCAGCAATCTCCCGTGCCATCTCTGCACCATCACAAATTGCAATTCCGACATCTGCTGCAGAAAGTGCCGGCGAATCGTTTACACCGTCTCCAATCATGATAACTTTACGTCCAGCCTGATGTTCTTTTTCCACATATGACGCTTTGTCTTCCGGAAGTACTTCCGAATAATACTCATCAACGCCAACTTTAGCCGCAACCACTTTCGCAGTCCGCTCGCTGTCTCCTGTCATCATAACAATTTTAGAAAGCCCGCACTTGCGAAGCATGGAAACAACCTGCGGTGCCTCCTCGCGGATTGGATCCGTAATCGCAATGACAGCAGCCAAAACACCATCAATCGCCAGATACAAATGCGAACATTCACCCGAAAGGGATTCAAACAATTCTTCTTTTCCCTGTGGAATCACACATTGTTCATCTTCAAATACAAAATGATAACTTCCGATGATTACTTTCTTGTCCTGAATCCGCGAAGAAATACCATGTGCTACGATATATTCCACTTTGGAATGATTTTCTTCGTGAACAAGTCCTTTGTCCATCGCCGCGCGTACAACAGCTTTTGCCATCGAATGAGGAAAATGTTCCTCTAAGCATGCGGCAATTCTTAAAAGTTCATCCGGTTCTTCATCACAGAACGAAATCACATCGGATACAACCGGCTGTGCTTTTGTAATCGTTCCTGTCTTATCAAACACAATTGTATCTGCCTCTGCTATTGCCTCTAAGAACTTTCCACCTTTGACGGTAATGCCATGTGACTGTGCTTCGCGCATCGCCGACAAAACAGAAATTGGCATAGATAATTTCAGCGCACAGGAAAAATCCACCATCAGTACAGAAAGTGCTTTGGTAACATTTCTCGTCAAAAGATAAACAAGACCGGTTCCTGCCAATGTATACGGAACCAAACGGTCTGCCAGATGCTCTGCCCGGCTTTCTACCGTTGATTTTAATTTTTCCGTTTCCTCTATCATGGCAACAATTTTTTCATATTTTGTTGTGCCGGAATTCTCTTTAACCTCAATCAGAAGTTCTCCCTCTTCAAGTACCGTTCCGGCATAAACATAACCTCCCGGTTTCTTCGCAACCGGAATTGCCTCGCCGGTAAGAGAGGCCTGATTCACCATGCCCTCTCCTTCTTTGATTACGCCATCAAGCGGAATGACATTTCCCATATGCACGGTCACACAATCACCTGTCTCTATCTTCGAAACATCCGTAAGAACCTCTCTGCCATCCACATTAAGCCATACTTTACTTACATTTAATGACATTTTCTTTGCCAAATCATCCACTGATTTTTTGTGAGTCCACTCCTCCATGATTTCTCCTAAATCAAGAAGGAACATAACAGAACCTGCCGTTCCATAATCGCCTCTTACAATTGACGTTGTAATCGCGATACCATCAAGCAGCGGAACTTCAATCTTTCTCCTGCCTACACAAGACAGAGCCTTCTTAATGTAAGAAAGCGATTTTGCCAAAACAAGTCCGGTTCGTATCGGAGCCGGAACAAAAAGTTTACTTCCCATACGAAGCACAACACGGTTCACTAATTTGTCCCAATATTTCCGGTTCATCGCACGGCCGGAGCGGGCAAGTGTCTCATCTTCTTCTACCTTCCGTCTATAATAATAAGTTTGCAGATAAGAGAGAAGGAGCTGTCTTTCTCCTGCATAGGTAATTACTACATCACTTGTTCTCTCATAAACTTTAGCAGTCAAAATCATATCCTGTGCTGCCAAATCATACTCCAGTTTATCCGCCTGCAAATCCGTCATTTCATTTGTCATTACATGAATACGCATTCTGCCACGCATATTATGCAAAACTTTAAATTTCATATCTATCACCTCTCAGATATACAAAAAACACCCGTACAAACCGACAGGTGTTTTTTGATAAGTATCTTATTCTTCTGTCTGACTTTCATCTGCATATGAAGTTTCCTGTGCTTTACGATCTTCATTAATCTGCTGTGCTTCTGCATAAATGTCACCAGCATTTTCCTGAACCGTCGTAACCGTCTTCATAACAGATTCTTTTGCACGGAGAACAGCAGCGGTACATTTTGTATATACATTCTTTGCGTCTTTGCTGGAAAGAATTTTCACTCCTGCTGTACCAAGGAGCAGACCTGCTGCAAATAATCCCGTATGTTTTCCGTTAATTTTTTTCAATAATTTCATCTTAACGACACCTCCGTTTTATCCATTTCTTGAAAAATATTATAGTCCTCTTTCAAGAAATGTCCACCCCGTTTTTTCTTATTGATAATTTTTATCAGCAAGAAAACTATTCTTTTTACTCCACTCTCTTTAATGCTTCATCAAGAGGAATCTTTCGGATTCTTCTAAAGTCAAAGAGCATGACAACCAAATATCCAACAAAAATAAACGCAAACATCTTGAAATAATCCAAAGGTCCCATAATAAAAGTGAACCATCCGCTCATGCTTTGCAGCATAACCGTCCATACACTCCGCATCACAAGGGTTCCAACCAAAACACTCAGTGCCGCACAAATGATCACAACAATCGTTGTTGCAAGAAGATATAATTTTGCTATTTCTCCGTCTGTATAACCGAGAATTTTTGTCATAGATATCGCTACCTCATTTTTCTCAATGATGATTTTTGTCAACAAATAAATCAGTACGGCCGACAAAACCACACATAAGAACTGGAAGTACAGCATATAAGATCCCATCGTATGGTCAAGCTGGTTACTCATCTTCGTAATCTCTCTCTCCGTAATCACCGTTGCAATATAATCCTTTTTCACATCTTTTATTTTGGTATTTGTAAAAAATCCATCAAATGCATCCTCGTCTTTGTCAAATACCGTCCGATACTGCTCAATCGGCATAAAGACCGCAATACTCTGTGAGTGTTCAAAAAAGCCTTTTACTTTGAACAAATATTTCTTTTTCTCGTATTTCGCATTGAGTGTAACCGTATCACCAACAGCTACATCATACTTATCACTAAACGGCTTGGAAATGTAAACTTCTTTCTCTTTTAAATTCTTTGCATCCGGCAGAGAAATATACTTACTCGTATCTTCTACACCGTATATTGACACTTCTTCATCCAAGGCATCCGTCTTATACAACAGAGAATCCATACTGAATTTTTCTGCATCGGAATTTTTCGTTGTAATTTCTTTGCCCGTTTCATCTTTATAACTTTTCAGTACATACTGGTAATCAGCAAACATCATATCCTTTGTATTATCTTTGTAATACTGTAAAGTAGACGGCATTCCGATTGCCATTGCTAACATAATAGAAATAAAAGCAATTCCCACAAACAATATTAAATAGTTCGGTATGTTCTGGAAAATAATACGCAGACGAAAACGGCTCAAAAAGTTCCATCTCGGCAGACGCATTGCTTTCTTTCGTTTGTTCTTTTTCAAATCACAGCGCAGAAACTGCAATGGTGTATGACGCAGCATCCGTATAAGAACCAATAAATTAATAACAAACATAAGAACAACCGGAATAATCGTTGTCTTTATAAATGCATCCGGATTCCATAAAGTCACATATGTCGGCAGACTGTAGTTACTGTAATACATATAGACAATTAATTCTTTAAACACCGTGTAACCTAAAATATTACCGATAATGGCAGACACAAATGTCACAATAACAGGAGCCGCCAGATAATGTCTTACAAGTTCTCCTTTTGTGTAACCGGACGCACGAAGCGTACCAACCGTCATTGACTCTTTCTTAACCGTATTACTAATTGTCACGGCAAAAATAAAGGCAATAATCACAATAAGCACATCCAAAATCACGCCGCCCATTGCTAAATCCGACCCCATATCGTCTGTTGCAAAGGTAATTGCCGGATTGGCATAAGCCGGTGTATAATCCTCCACCTGATTGCCGGAAGTAATCACCTCTTTATATAAATCATCCAGAAAATCGTCCGACATTTCTTTCTCATCCACATCATCTGCCGGTCTTTTATCATAACGCCATGCGTAGTTATAATGGCATGCACCATTTAACCGTTCCCATCCCTCTTTTGTCACCATTGCCACATCAAATGTTATGGCATCAAACATCAAATCTGTGCTTTTTTCATGCAGCGTCGCATAATTGACATACGCAATCAGACCTGAAACTTCATATTTCTCACCACCGGCACTAATCGTATCGCCAACTTTAATTCCTGCATTGTCCGCATGCATACGGTCAATTGCAATTTCATTTTTATTTTCCGGAAGTTTTCCGTCTAAAACACTTGCTAGATTGACCTCATCATTTTTTTGAAAAACGCGGATGGTTCCCTCTTTCTTTCCATCTCCATCTTTATCCTCATTTAAATTGTAATAAAAATCCTCGTATATCGTGGCAGAAAGCGAATCAAAAGTCCCTTTTTTTGCTTTTTTTGAAAGCTCAAAATGTCCATCTTCGCAAATCGACTTTTTCGTATTCTCGGTTGCCGCTGTCAGCATACTCTCATTTGCCACATACATACCGGCAATACAGCCAATCACAAAAATCATAAACAGACTGACTAAGAGATATTTGCTCCAATCCCCTTTTAATTCTCTCGGCACACGTTTAATTAATGGATTTTTCGTCTTGTTTTTCTTCATCCCATTCATCCTCCTACCATTCCAAATCCATTGCCGAAATCTTCTGCTCATTGATATCATTGTGTCTTACGCTTCCATCACGCAGCTTAATCACATGGTCTGCCATATGACGGATTGCCTCATTATGAGTTACCATAATAACGGTATTTCCGTATTTTTTGTTTACATCTTCAATCAATTTCAAAATTTCTTTTGACGTGTTGTAATCAAGTGCTCCGGTTGGCTCATCGCAAAGTAAGATATCCGGATTTTTTACAATCGCACGTCCAATGGAAACTCTCTGCTGCTGACCACCGGAAAGCTGATTTGGCAGTTTATAGCGGTGCTCATACAGCCCCAGTGTATGTAAAAGATCATCAATATCCAAAGAATCATCAGACAAATAAGCTCCTACTTCAATATTCTCTTTCACATTCAGATTGGCAATCAGATTATACATCTGAAATACATATCCAAGATGTGTTCTGCGGTACCGGGTTAGTTCTTTTTCCCCTAAATCCTCTAATTTATCACCATGAATTGCAATATAACCTGAATCTGCAGAATCAATTCCCCCAATAATGTTTAACAAAGTAGACTTTCCTGAACCGGATGGTCCTAACAATACACAGAACTCCCCTTTGGCAACGGAAAAATTCATTCCACGAAGTACCTCCTGTCTGGTTTCTCCGCTTCCGAAGCCTTTCTTTAAGTCCACAATCTCTAAAAACTTACTCTCCTGATTTGACATAATTACTCCTTTCATGCAACAATCTCTTTCTTAGTTAGTCATCACTAACTATTATGAAATATTTTTCTATTATCGCAAGCAGGTTGATGATAACATTTATCAACAGGAATAATAATAAAGGCTGTAAATGACGTCAATTCACATTGACACATTTACAGCCTGTGTATTCCTTATTTTGTATTTACTTCAACAATTCTTTAAAGTTCCTAATATTCTCTAGAACATTGCCTTTAAATATTTTTGTACCGGCAACAAATACATTAGCCCCCGCCTGTTTAATCTCCTCAATATTCTGAAGATTGACGCCGCCATCAACTTCGATATCAACAGAAAGATTTCTCTCATCAATAATTGAGCGAAGCTTTGCAATCTTTGAAAATGTTCTTGTGACAATTTTTTGTCCACCATACCCCGGATATACTGTCATAACCAAAACCATGGATAACTTGTCCAAAAACGGAAGAACCACATCAATATCCGTATCCGGGCCAAGTGCCACCGCCGCTTTGGCACCACATCGACGTATCTCGTCAATTGTTGCTTCCAAGTCATCACAGGCTTCTGCATGAACCGTGATTCCATCCGCACCAATTCCCGCAAACCGCTCCACATGCTTAATCGGATTTACAATCATTAAATGCACATCAAAAAACAGGTCCGTACACTCACGAAGCCCTCTTACTATTGTTGTACCAAATGACAAGTTTGGTACAAACACCCCGTCCATTACATCAATATGAATATAGTCTGCTCCGGCGCTTTGCGCGGTCTTCACTTCCTGACCTAAACAAGTAATGTCCGCCGCCAGAATTGATGGTGACAATTTGTATGTCATTTCTTATTCCTCCAATTCCCTCGTCGTTCGCATTCAGCAAGCTCGTTAAATATCTGCACGTAGTTCTCATAACGAGTCTCACCGATTTCACCTCGTTCCCTGGCCTCTTTTACCATGCAGCCAGGTTCATGAATGTGAGTACAACCCCAATATTTGCACTGCCCCTCATAGGGCAGAAATTCGGTAAAATACCTTCGCAGTTCCTCTTTCTCCACCTCCGGCGGCTTTAAGGAACTAAATCCCGGAGTATCAAACAAAAACGTCTGATTCCCCAGAGAATAAATTTCAGAATGTCTTGTGGTATGCCGGCCTCTGCCGATTTTTTCACTTACAGAACCGGTCACAGAAGCCGCCTGCGGGCATAAACGGTTTAAAAGACTGGACTTTCCCACGCCGGACGGCCCGGCCAAAACCGTTGTTTTCCCTTCCAGACATTGTTTTACTTTATCAATTCCCATATTTTCGGTATTGCTGATTGTCAATACCTCATTTGCGCATTTTTCATAAATTGATAAAAAATGCTTTTCTTCCTCCTCAGACACCATATCCTGTTTACTGAAACAGATAATGGTCTCTACATTCTGCCATTCCATCATAAGCAAAAAACGGTCTAGCAGATTAAGATTCGGCATCGGATTTGCCATCGCAAAAACGATAAGTGCCTGATCAACGTTTGCCACCGCCGGACGAATCAACTCATTTTTTCTCGGTAAAATCTCCTCCAGATTTCCAAGATGCTTCTCTTCATCCAGCACACAAACCGTAACATTATCTCCAACTAAAGGTTTAATTCCCTCTTTTCGGAAACTTCCTTTTGCCTTACATTCATACAGTTTGTCATCTTCACACCAGACATAATAAAATCCGGCAATTCCTTTTACGATTTTCCCTCTCATTAATCCGCAACTTTCTTAAAGGTTACGTTGTAGGAATCCACACGCTTGGAATCCTTGTATACAATCAGTTCGCCCTGAGAGCCGCTAAAGCCGGTGACTTCATCGCCGGAAAGTGACAATGGAAAATCCATATGTGTCAAACTGCGGTTCAAAATAGTCTTTGTCTGACCATCCTGATTTAAAACAATTTTAATCGTTGCTGCCGGATCAGTCTCGTAATCAAACGGACTATCAATGCGAATTGTCCCCGACATCTTATAGGTATAGGTTTTTTCCGGTCCAAGGCTGATTGTAACATTCACCGAGGTTCCCTTTTTCACCTTTTTACCACTTGCTTTACTCTGTACACAAATCTTATTCTTATCAAAATTGTCTGAGTAAATACTTGTTATTGTACCTAATTTTAAACCAACTTTTTGAAGTGCTGTCTTTGCCTGGCTCTTTGTCTTGCCTAACAAATCCGGAACACTTACTGTCTGTGCACCTTTACTTACATAATAGGTAATCGTAGAACCGGCTGCCACACTCTCTCCCTGTTTCGGACTCGTGTATACAACTTTTCCTTCTTCGGTCTTATCACTGTATACATCTGCACCGCGTTTTGGCACAAATCCGGCTGCTTTAATTGCTGACTCTGCTCCATCCGGTGTCATGCCCCAGACACTAGGTAACTGGGACTCACGCAGATAAACAGTAATGGTATCGCCCTCTGATACTTCCGAACCAATGGCAGGTGTTGTGCTAATGACCTGTCCCGGCTCAACTTCTGTCGACTCTGCTGTTTCAAATTTATAATCCAATCCTGCACTGTCTAACATGCTCTGTGCCTGTTCCTGTGTCAGACCTTTAATCTGTGGAACCTGTGTTTTAGTGCTCTCCGGTGTGCTGGTCGGCTCTTTACTTGCCTGTGTCGTTTGTGAAGTCGGCTCCGGTGTCGCTTTATTAGAGGACGAACTTCCTCCCCAGAAACCTACAAATCGACCTAACAGATAAATAATAATTACACCAATAATAATGGCAACGGTTATACTTCCGATAATCAATGCCTTCTCTAATTTGGGGTCAACTTCACCGTTTGATTCTTCGTCTGCCTCTTCTTCCGTCTTTTCATCTAATGCCTGTTTCGTAGAAGCTGCCTTTAACGAATTCACGTCATTACTCGGAATAAAGATGGTATCCGCATTTTCATACAAATTACGAATCACACCGTACTCACCGGTCGGATCCTGTAAAAACATCTTCAAATCCGCAATTAAATCCATCACCGTCGGATAGCGAAGTTCCGTTTTCTTCTGCATACATTTTGCAACAATATTACTAAGTCCGTGTGGAATTGTCGCATCAATGGCATCTAACGGAGTCGCCTCTTCCTGAATATGTGCTAAGGCAATTGCCACTGCACTCTCACCGGTAAACGGAAGAGAACCGCTTAACATCTCATACATCGATACACCAAGTGAATAGATATCACTCTTCTCATCACTGAATCCTCCCCTAGCCTGTTCCGGAGAAATGTAATGTACCGAGCCCATGGCATTTGCTGTAATTGTATTCGAACTTGCTGCCTTGGCAATTCCAAAGTCACTTACCTTTGCCGTACCATCTTTCGAAATTAAAATATTCTGAGGTTTAATATCACGGTGAATAATATGATTGGCATGTGCAGCCTCCAAACCATTTGCAATCTGGAGTCCGATTCCAACTGCCTCTCTCACCGAGAGTTTGCCCTTCTGCTCAATGTATTTTTTCAAAGTAATGCCGTCTACAAATTCCATCACAATATAGTGCATATCCTGTTCCTGTCCGACATCATAGACTCCTACAATATTCGGATGGGATAAACACGCAATTGCCTGTGCCTCCTGACGGAATTTTGTAACAAATTTCGCATCCTCGCTATACTCATTTTTTAATATTTTAACCGCCACATAGCGATTTAACCGATGGTCTTTGGCACGATATACATCTGCCATACCGCCGGTTCCGATTTTTTCGATTATTTCATATCTTCCACTAATTACTGCACCAATATTAATCATTCTTTCACTCCTTTACAGTCGAACTAAAATCACGCTGATGTTATCTTTGCCACCGGCTTCGTTCGCCTGTTGAACCAATTTTCCCCCTGCCAGTTTCATATCTTCTTTATTTTCTTTTACAATCTTCTCTATCTGGCTGTCTTCAACCATATTTGTCAGTCCATCCGAGCACAGTAATAGTACATCCCCCGGCTCTACTTTCACCTCAAAACAATCCGGTCTGACGGTATCATCCGTCCCCAGTGCTCTTGTAATAATATTCTTATTTGGATGGGTCCGCATCTCTTCCTTTTGGATTTCACCTGACTGAACCATCTCCTCTACAAGCGAATGGTCCACAGTAATCTGCTCCAAATGTTCATGCAGACGATAAAAACGTGAGTCCCCAATATTTGCAATATAGGCAACATCATCTTCTACCATGGCACCAACCACCGTAGTTCCCATGCCGGCAAGGTCGAAATCTTCTTTCGCACACTGGTAAACCTTCTGATTTGCCGCTTCAATCGCTTGTTCAAAAGCACTAACCGGAGTCCTTGCTGTCGAACTCTGTATCTGCTTAACCATCTCTGCAATGCATAATCTGGAAGCTAAATCTCCTGCCTTATGTCCCCCCATACCATCTGCAACAAGAAACAGATTCGGAAATCTGCCAATGGGATTCTCTTCACAGAAAACACTATCCTGATTGCTGTTTCTAAGAAGTCCCATATCTGTCATAGAAAATGTATCCACTGTCTGACCTCCTCTAGTTTCTACCATTCTTCGTCAGAAATTTCTTTCGTAACTGACCACAGGCAGCATCAATATCGCTCCCCATCTCTCTTCTTATTGTAACAGTTTTTCTATATTTTTCAAGAATTGATTTGAACTTCTCAATATCCTCCTTCGTTGAGCGGTAACAATTTCTCTCTTTCACTTCATTTAACGGAATTAAATTAATGTGACAATTTAAACCGGAGAGTCTGCCTGCCAGTTCCTTTGCGTGCTCTTCCTTATCGTTCACACCGCGAATCATACTGTATTCAAACGTAATACGGCGCCCGGTTTTGTCAAAATAATATTTGCAAGCCTGTATGATTTCACCAATGGTATAACGATTGGCTATCGGCATCGTCTGACGCCTGATTTCATCATTTGGTGCATGCAGGCTGATTGCTAACGTAATCTGCAGTTTTTCATCCGCAAGCATTCTGATTTTATCCACCAAACCACACGTTGATACGGTAATATTACGCTGGCTGATTCCAATTCCTTTCTCACAGGAAACCAGTTTTATAAAACGTAGAAGTTCCTCATAATTATCAAGGGGCTCGCCCATTCCCATCACAATGATATTCGATACTCTCTCTTTTGTATCTTTCTGAATTTGATAAATCTGTGAGAGCATTTCCCCGGCAGTCAGATTCCTCGTGAGTCCGGTAAGTGTAGACGCACAGAATGTACATCCCATCCGGCATCCCACCTGCGACGAAATACACACGCTGTTGCCATGATGATACTTCATCCACACGCTTTCGATTACATGGTCATCTTCCAGTGCAAATAAATACTTTGCCGTATCTTCTTTTTTCGACACCTGTTTTTCCACCTGTCTCACACCGGATATGCAGTAATTCTCTTTTAATTTTTCCCGAAAGGCAGCACTCAGATTCGTCATTTCATCAAAATCATCTGCCTGTTTTTCATGCACCCACTGAAACAATTGTTTTCCACGGAATGCTTTTTCTCCAAGAGAAATGGCAAGTGCTTCCATTTCCTCTAAATTCATGCTCCGAATATCCATCTGTTTCCTCTCTGTTATCTATCCGTTTTCCGCAGTCTCGCCACGAAAAATCCATCACTTTTCTGAAGTCCCGGTATCATCGTAAGCATCCCTTCTGCCGTCATGCGGTTACATAATATCGGTGGCAAAAAAGAATTTAATGACTCGAGTTTTAATCCTAAGTGTTCTACAAAATAGCGAACATTTTCTTCGTTTTCTGCCTGATTCACTGTGCATGTACTGTATATTAGGATACCTCCCGGTTTTACCATTTTCTCAGCGCTTTCTACAATCTTTCGCTGAATTGGAACAAGTTCTTTGGCATGTTGCAATGCATGGTATTTGATTTCCGGTTTGCGTCCGATAATTCCAATTCCGGAACATGGCACATCGCAGAGAACAACATCTGCCTGCGTATAAAATGCTTCATCACTCTTTGTCGCATCCCACACTTTACAGGAGACATTTTGGAATTTTAGGCGTCCAAAATTTTCCTCAATTTTTTTAACCTTTGATACCGTTTTATCTCTGGCACTCAAAGAGCCCTCACCCTTTAAGCATAAAAGCGCATGCATTGCTTTCCCACCGGGTGCACTGCACACATCCACAACTTTATCCCCCGGCCGGATTCCGGCACACAAAACCGGGAGCATCGAGCTTTCATCCTGTACAAAAAACACCCCTTCTTCGTAACCCGGTATTTTTTTTATATCTTCAACACCGGAAACAATCACCGTATCATCCATATAATAAGCTTTTTTGACAGCAACACCGGCTTTCCTTAATTCCTCGCAAAACATTTTTTTCGTCCATTTAGACGTATCAATATGTAACGTAATGTCCTTTGTATTCTCCAAAAAAGCCATACCGATTTTTTTTGTTGTTTTTTTGCCGTACTGTTCACATAAATGGTCATATAAATCCCGTGGCAGAGATAAACTTTCCCACGGTTTCAAAGAAATTGAATCCCCGTTTCTCAGTATTGTCCTAAGCACACCATTTACAAAAGCAGTATGTTTTTGTCCCTCTTTCTTTTTCAAAAGTTCCACTGCCTCGTGACAGCTCACTGCCTCCGGCACTTTCTCCATATAGCGGATTTCATAGAGTGCCATGCGAAGAACCGTGCGAACCGGTGCTGTCATTTTTAAGACCTGAATCTTTGCAAATTGATTCAGAATTGCATCTAGTTCAACACTGCGCTCAATTGTTCCGTAAGAAAGACGTTTCAAAAATCGTTTGTCTCTCGTCAAAAAATCATTCTGTTCCACAATCCGGTGGAAAATAGAGTCGCTGTGCTCCCCCTTTTCCATCGTTTGATAAACAACTTCATATGCCTGTAATCTCATCAGTCACGATTGTTCCTTCCAAATAATAAAATCAGTCTTAACAACTGTAAAATTGCAGCAGCCGCAGAAGCCACATAGGTCAGTGCCGCCGCACGCAGAACCTTTTTTGCGCCATCGGTTTCCATTGTTCCAAGAATTCCCGTATCCTGTAAAATCACAAGTGCACGTCTCGATGCATTAAACTCAACCGGAAGGGTCACAACCTGAAACAATACTGCTGCACTAAAAAAAACAATTCCTGCCGTAATTAACACCGGCATACTAAACAAAATGCCGGCAAGAATGAAAAACCACGAAACTCCGGAACCAAAATTTGCAACCGGAACTAATACGGTACGAATGGATAATGGTACATACGAATTGGCATGCTGTATCACATGTCCGCACTCATGTGCCGCCACCGCAATTGCCGCTACTGAATTGCTGCCATACACAGAATCCGAAAGCCCGATCTGCTTCGTTCTCGGATTATAATGGTCCGTCAGATTTCCACTAATATGGCACACCGTCACATCGTTAATTCCCGCATAGGATAAAATGCGCTGTGCTACCTGAGCCCCTGTAAGACCGGACGCACTTCTTACCACACTGTACCTTGCAAAATTTCTCCGAACCATCGCAGAAGCAAGCAATGATAAAACAACGCCAATTAAAATCAATACATATGTTGGGTCCCAGAACATATAAAAGGGACTTCCATATCCATATCCGTAACCTAGCATAAACAATCACCCTTTTCTATTTTTACACCGCGTAAGAAACTTCCGGCATCCATTCGTTTCTTTCCTTCTAACTGCACTTCTAAAAGTTCCAGACAGCCGTCACCGGTCTGAACGATAAAACTATTTTTTAACACATCAACAACCATGCCCGGCTTATGTCCCGTATTCCATGGAAGCACATTCGCACGCCAAAGTTTTAATGTTTTCCCTCGGAATTCGGCATACGCACTCGGCCATGAATTCATTCCGCGAATATATCGTTCCACTTTCGCAGCATCCCAATTCATGTCAATTTTACCCATATCTTTTTTAAGCATTTTCGCATAGCAGCTTAAACTGTCATCCTGTTTTTGCGGTACAATCTCACCTTTTTCCACTTTCTCCAAAGTTTCTAATAAAAGATATTTTCCCATTGTCGAAAGTCTGTCATGAATCGTTTCCGCTGTATCCTCTTTTTCAATCACTGTTTCTGCCTTTAACAGCATATCACCGGTATCAAGTCCTTCTGACATCTGCATCGTCGTTACACCGGTCTTTTCATCCCCTTCAAGGATTGCCCACTGCATCGGTGCCGCACCGCGCCAGCGCGGAAGTAATGACGCATGAACATTAATACAGCCATACTTTGGATAATCTAAAATCTCTTTGGATAAAAGCTGTCCAAATGCAACAACTACAATAACATCGCATGGAATCTTTCGAAGCTGCTCCACAAATTCCGCATCTTTTACACGCGCCGGTGTATAGACCGGAATGTCATTTTCAACTGCTACTTCTTTCACCGGAGTAAAAACCAGTTTTCCGCTGCGTCCTCTCGCCTTATCCGGCTGTGTCACAACTGCTGTAACCGTATGCTCTTTTGAGGCAATCAGACCTTCTAATACAGGAACGGAAAAATCCGGTGTACCCATAAAAATTACATTCATGTGCTGTCTCCTATTCTCCAAATTCTTTTTCAAATTCCTCAATGGTATACAATCTCCCTTCCACTTTATTTACATACAAACCGCCATCTAAATGCTCGATTTCATGTACCAAAGCGCGGGCAAGCAATTCTTCTCCCTCAATCTCAAAAGGCTCCATCTCTTCATTGTATGCCTTTACGACAACATGATTCGGTCTTGTTACTATACCAACTTTGTCCGGTACGCTTAAACAGCCTTCACTGCCTCTCTGCTCACCATCGGCCGAAATAATTTCCGGATTAATCAAAACAATCGGATTACTTCTGTCTTCCGTAATATCAATTACGGCAATCCGTTTCAAAATACCGACCTGAGGTGCTGCTAAACCAACACCATCTGCGTCATACATCGTATCAAACATATCCGCAATTAACTCTTTATTTTTTTCTGTCATCTCTTTTACTACTTTACATTTTTTGGTGAGAATATCATCACCAATCATACGAATGTTACGAATTGCCATTTTTTCCTACCTGCCTTTTCTTTTCTTAGATTTAGTAACCATTTACCGGGTCTCTGTCATACTGCACGCTGCATGTTTTTTGATTTACGACACGGCGGTTTGCTTCTTCTGCAATTTCTCTGACACAATCCATTGCTTCTTCGTCCATGCTCTTTACATATAGAACATACCGGTACCTGTCTTTGGCACGGCTTAACCCGGCTTTTGACGGACCAATAAGCGTAACTGCATCACCGCACACAGAATGTATGTTTTCTGCCAGTTTTTCGCTCAATGTTTTCGCTTCGTTCTCTTCTTCCGATAGAATGAGAATCGCCGCCATCTGCGAATATGGCGGATACTTCATAAGCCGCCTGAATGCCAGTTCATTTTCGTAAAAATATTCGGCATCCTGCCCGGCAACCGCCTGAATTGAGTATTCCTCCGGATTATAAGTCTGAATCACAACTTCCCCGGCTTTTTCTGCCCTCCCGGCGCGGCCGCTTGCCTGCATAAGCAGTTCAAATGTGCGCTCACTGCTTCGGTAATCCCCCGCATATAAACTCATGTCAGCCGCTAATGCTGCCACGAGCGTAACATTAGGGAAATCATGTCCCTTTACAATCATCTGGGTGCCAATTAAAATATCTGCCTCGCCATTACGAAAGGGTGTCAGGACACTTTCATGTCCGTGTTTTCCCATTGTTGTATCTCCATCCATCCGAAGAACTCTTGCCGTGGGAAACCGCTTATTCAGCATTTCCTCGACTTTCTGCGTGCCAAGCCCAAATGCTGCAATATATGGCGAACCGCACGATGGGCATGTCTTTGGCATAGCGATTGCATGTCCACAATAATGACAGACCAATGTATCTACATCACCGACATGATTTTTGTGTGCCGTCATAGAAACTTCACAATGACTACATTTTAACACAAAACCACAACTGCGACAAGAAACAAAGCCTGCATATCCACGCCGGTTTAAAAATAGTATGGTCTGCTCCCCTCGTTTTAACCGTTCCTCGATTTTCTCCTGCAGCACACGGCTGAAAATTGAGCGGTTTCCTTCTTCTAATTCTTTCCTTAAATCCGCCACATAAACCTTTGGCATACTAACATGGTTTACTCGGTGCGGTAACGTAAGAAGTGTATACTCTCCCGTTTTCGCCTTCTCATAGCTCTCAACTGACGGTGTCGCGGAGCCTAATACAACACTTGCCCCGCTCTGCCTTGCTCTCTCAATCGCCACATCTCTTGCATGATATTTGGGCGGCTTTTCACTTTTATAACTCATCTCATGTTCTTCATCAATGAGAATAAGTCCCAGATTTGAAAATGGAATAAACAAAGCGGAACGTGGTCCGACAACGATATCCACTTCTCCTTGTTTTGCCCTCTCATACTGGTCGTATTTTTCTCCTTCTGACATTCTGGAATTTAATACCGTTACCCGGTCTCCAAACCGCTTTCGAAAACGAACTACCGTCTGGTAAGTAAGTGCAATTTCAGGAATCAGCATAATAACTTGTTTGTTCTCCTGTAAAACTGCCTGTATCATTTCCATATAGACTTCCGTTTTTCCACTGCCGGTAACACCATATAGCAGATACGTCGTCCGCCTTCCCTGCCGGTAGTCTCCGGTAAATGCATCCACTGCCGTCTGCTGTTCTTCATTCAACATCTTTTTTTCGGAAGATGCCTTTCCATCAAAGACCGGATTCCTATATTTCTTTTGGTTTGTAACAGTAATCCATCCAGCCTTCGCCATGCTGTCAATCACGGGTTTCGTAATCTTATATTTTTTTGCCGCCAGCTTGCTTGTCATCTGTCCACCTTCTGCAAACATTCCCTGCAGGAGGCGCGCTTTTGCTTTATAATGCTTTAACAGACAGCGGTTTAATTCCTTCTTCATTTCATCTTCGGGCAAAGCAAAATTAAGCCAGTGTTCTTCCACTGACTTAATCTGCCTCCGAATCGGAAGCACCGTTTTTAATGCTTCATTCATTGTTGTTCCATATCTTTGTCGAATCCATGCTGCCAACTGAATCAACTTAGATTCTACCGGAAGTTCCTTTTTCTCAATCTCAGAAATTTCCTTCATCCGTTCAACCGGCCATGCCGCCTGATCCGTTATATTCATTACATAACCGCGAATCAGACGATTTCCCCTTCCAAAGGGGATTTTGACACAGCACCCGGCAAACACTTCACCTTCCCATTGTTTTGGAATTATATACTGAAATGTCCGGTCGAGTGCTTCCACCGACAAATCTACGATAATATCTGCAAACAACCTGTCACTCCTTTATCAGTCGTTTCACAACTTCATCCATTTTCATTCCACGGGAACCTTTTACCAGTACCCAGTCCTCTTTTTGAAGTTTTGTTTCCAATTCTTTCATTACTTCATCTTTAGACTCTGCAGAAAAAACCGGGATATCGCTATGTGCCTTTACATAATCACTGATGTGAGCCGCTTCTTTTCCAACCGTAAAGAGGTAGTCAAGCCTGCGTCCCTTATTTTGTTCCTCTATAATAAACTGTCCGATTCCCTCGTGAAGTTTTCCGGAATCTTTTCCCAGTTCCAGTACATCCGCAAGAACGGCAATTCGTCTGCCATTTCCCGGATAATCAAACAGCGCATGAAGATTACTCGTAATCGAATCCGGGCTTGCATTGTAAGTATCATCAACAACGTGAATCCCATTTATATCATGCACAACACCACGCATCGCAATCGGCTTGTAATTTTTCAAAGCCTGAATAGCATCCTTTACCGGCACGCCATACTTGCGGCCAATTGCTATCGCAATCACGGCATTATTTACATTATGGGTTCCCATCACAGACAGCAAAACTTTTTCTTTTCCCTCGCTGTCATGATACACAAAACTCTGTCCGTCCTCATTTGCACTCATTTCATCCGCAAAATACTCACAGCCGGACTCTGTTCCATAGTAAGAAACCTTATAGTTCCCTTTGCAGCGGGTGGACGGAACCTGTGTCTCAACTAATTGTCTCACATCTCCGTTGCCGCTGGCAAACAGCGTACCGCCATCCGGAAGATAACTAACAATCTTTCCTTTTTCTTTGCAGATGTTTTCTCTTGAGCCCAAATTCCCAATATGAGAAACACCAATATTTGTCAAAACCGCGCATTCCGGTTTTACCATCTCGACTAACCGATCCATTTCACCCGGCATACTGATTCCCATTTCAATCACGGCAAGTTCTGTATCTTCATCCAGTTCAAACATCATCAGTGCCACACCAATCTGGCTGTTTAAATTCTTGTAAGTTTTAACCGTGCGGTACTTCGTTTCCAGTACGGCAGCAATCATTTCCTTTGTCGTTGTCTTTCCAACGCTTCCGGTAATACCAATGATTCTTACCGGAAGTTTACTGCGGTACCAGGCAGCAAATTTCTGCATTGCCAAAAGTGTATCGGAAACGTATATTCCGGCGCCCTTCTTTTCCTTTTCTCTGTCATCCGAAAAAAATACACAAGAAGCCCCTGCCTCCAACACATCCGGAATAAAACGGTGCGCATCCACACGCTCTCCTATAATTGGCACAAATAAGGTTCCAGTCTTTACTTCTCTTGAATCGGTTGAAACATTTGTCACGGTAGCATTTTCATCGCCCCAAACAAGTTTACCGCCGACTGCTTTCACAATATCCTTTATCTGAACCTGTCTCATCTTGTCACCCCTATCAGTTTGCCGCAATGACATCTGCCATCTCGTAACGGCCCACTGTCTTTCCTTTTAAGAATTTTGCCGCTGCCACAGCGCCTTTTCCAAATACGGCTTTACTGTAGGCAGTATGGGAAAATGTAATCACTTCATCTTTACCGGCAAAAATCACATCGTGTTCGCCGACAATCGTACCACCACGCACTGCGGAAATGCCAAGTTCTTTTTTATCACGTTTCTGTCTTCTCTGCGAGCGGTCATAAACATACTCGTATGGATTTCCCATTGCCTCATTAATGGAATCCGCTAATGCAAGTGCCGTACCGGATGGAGCATCCAGTTTCTGGTTGTGATGTTTTTCTACGATTTCCACATCAAATCCTTCTGTAGCAAATACTTTTGCCGCATCCTGCACCAGCTTCAAAAGTGTGTTGATACCAAGTGACATATTTGCAGACTTCAAAACGGCTGTCTGTGTTGCTGCTTCTTCAATTTTAGCAAGCTGCTCATCGTCATATCCGGTTGTGCAAAGTACTACCGGCACTTTTTTCTCTTTGCTGAATGTAAGAATATCATCCAAAATTTTTGGTGTCGAGAAATCAATCAAAGCATCTGCCTCTACATCACAGTCTGCTAATTTCTGAAAAACAGGATAACAATGTTCTTTCGTATCCACCATATCAATTCCTGCTACAATTTCTGCCTCAGCATCTTCATTTACAATTCCAGTAATCATGCGCCCCATTGCACCATTACATCCGCACATAATAATTCGAGTCATCGTCTTCCTCCTAATTCTTTTTCAATCGTAACTAATTATTTGATAACGCCGGCTTTTCTCATTTCCTCTTCCAGTCTCTTTGCATTTGCATCTTCCATTTCTGTAAGAGGCAGACGCAAACTGCCCACTTCCATTCCCATCAGATTCAATGCCTTCTTTACAGGAATCGGATTTACTTCGCAGAACAAAGCCTTTACCAAATCAAAATATTTCAACTGCATCTCACAGCTCTTTGCCACATCGCCCTCAAGATAGCTTGCCACCATGTCATGGGTCTCTTTTGGCAGAATATTTGACAATACGGAAATTACGCCTTTACCGCCAAGAGAAAGAACCGGTACAATCTGGTCATCATTTCCGGAATATACATCAACGGTTCCCTTAGCTAAACTCATTAATTCCGCAACTTCTGAAATATCACCTGTCGCATCCTTTACGCCGACAATGTTTGGCACTTCATGACACAAATCCACAACTGTCTGTGGTGCTAATCTGGTACCCGTACGGCTTGGTACATTATATAAAATAATTGGAACATTAACTTCTTTTGCAATGGCTTTGTAATGTGCTTTCAAACCATTCTGTGTTGCCTTGTTATAATATGGAGTAACTAAGAGAAGTCCATCCACTCCACTTTTCTCTGCTTCTTTTGACAACTCAATTGCCGACTGTGTGCAGTTCGAACCGGTTCCTGCGATAACCGGAATCCGTTTATTAATTACTTCACAGGCAAAACGAATACACTCCAAATGTTCTTCATCTGACAGTGTAGATGCCTCGCCGGTTGTTCCGCAAATAATGATGGCATCTGTTTTATTTGCCACATGAAACTCCAACAGTTCTCTCAATTTTTCATAATTCACACTTCCGTCTTCATTCATTGGTGTAATCAATGCAACACCTGCTCCAGTAAAAATAGCCATTTTCTTCATCCTTTCTGAATTACGTTTTGTGCTTATGAATGGATTGCAAAAAAAGGAGCTGACACACGTGCCAACTCCTCATTGTTTTCGATAACGAGTAGCACTCCATCATAGCGATGACAGTCATATGATTATTTACCATATGCCCAGAAGAATCATGTGCAGGCAATCCTCTCCTTCGGCAGACGTTCCTTTCACAAATCATCATCCATCCTGTCATGTCCGATTTGCTACTGATAAAGTCCGCGCCTCTACCTTTCTATATAAAAGAATATCACTCTTCCCTTTAGTGGTCAAGCATTAGTTCACTCTTTTTTATCTTCTTCATCAATCACACAGGCCGCAGTAATCTCATTACTCTCTTCCACACACTCCAATTTGCTGACGGAAATTTCATAAGCAACGCGTGTTTCATATTCCTCGTCGCCAACCTGCTTCTGGTATTCACGGCTCTGAATCCGTCCCCACAGCTGAACGTGTTCTCCTACACCAAATCCATCGGCGTAACGGGCATTTCTTCCCCAGCAGATGCAAGGAATGTAATCGGATTTGCCATACGGACGGTTGACAGCCATCAAAAGGTCCGCAATTTCTCTTCCAAGCGGTGTCTTTCGATAAACCGGTGGTTTGCACAAGTAACCATCCAAAAAGATATAATTCGGTTTCTCTACTTCCATCTCTTCTTCGTCTATATGTAAATCTCTTACAAACACGGATAAAACAAGCCGGTTATGATTTTCTTCATGACGGTTATAAGAGCGAAACTGTCCACTCGCCTCCATATACATACCTCGGTAATCCTTCGTTATGTCAATAAGCCGCTCCGATACCATGAGCGGAATCTTGTCATACACTTGGCTCAATCGTTTTACCGAAAGATACACCATATAGAATCCTTCACCATACACTTCATGGCTAAAAGCAAACTCACTTACCACTTCACCATAAATATTCACCTGATTGTTTCCCAAAATCTTATCTGCCATTTCTCATGACCCCCTTTGTTTTTTGTCTGCTTGAATCAAGCATTTTTCTATACATAACTATATATATGCCGTATAATTCATTTTTAGAACTTATATTTAATATTTTTTATTTTATTTTTACCGTTTTGTCATCATATCATAAATTCTAATATTTTGCAATAAAAATCATGAAATGGTTTTTAGGCAATAGATGATGTTACTTTTTTAGATTTTTAGCAGGAGTTACAGAAAAGTTTGCATCTCGTGGGCGCTCCCGCTAGACAAACGCGTAAGGGTATCAGTTTGCAAAATACGCAAACTTGATACCCACGTGTTTGTATATGCGGCAGCATAAGCACCCATACTGCTACATACTCAACGAACCAAAGAGCCCACGAAGCGCAAAGCCTTTCTGCCAAATTACGGAACCCCAAAAAGAGGCACAAAAAAAGAACCCCAATTCACAAAATGAACCGGGTTTCTTCTTAATTATCTGTTTATGTCTTAAAATTAGTTGTTGATCAACTTATCTTCGCCATTCCAGCTATACAATTTACGGATTTCTTCACCAACTACTTCTGATGGATGCTCAGCAGCCAATTTTCTCATAGCTTTGAAGTGAACCTGTCCGCCAGCTTCTGACATATCAAGTAAGAAGTCTTTTGCGAAAGTACCATCCTGAATGTCGGAAAGAATCTTCTTCATAGCTTTCTTTGTATCCTCTGTAATGATTTTTGGTCCTGTTACATAATCACCATACTCTGCTGTGTTAGAAATGGAATATCTCATGCCTGCAAAACCACTCTGGTAAATCAAATCAACGATAAGTTTCATCTCATGGATACACTCAAAGTATGCATTTCTTGGGTCATAACCAGCTTCTACCAAAGTTTCAAAACCAGCCTGCATCAATGCACAAACACCACCGCAAAGAACAGCCTGCTCACCAAAGAGGTCAGTCTCTGTCTCTGTACGGAAAGTTGTCTCCAAAACGCCGGCTCTTGCACCACCAATTGCAAGGGAGTAAGCAAGTGCAAGCTCCAGAGCTTTTCCTGTTGCATCCTGATGTACTGCTACCAAACAAGGAACACCTTTTCCTGCCTGATACTCGCTGCGTACCGTATGTCCCGGTCCTTTTGGTGCAATCATCGTTACATCAACGTCAGCCGGTGGAATAATCTGGTTAAAGTGAATATTGAAACCATGAGCAAACATAAGCATATTGCCTGCTTCCAAGTTTGGCTCAATGGACTCTTTGTACATTTTTGCCTGCAGCTCATCATTGATAAGAATCATGATGATATCAGCTTTTTTAGCAGCTTCGGCTGCCGTATATACTTCAAATCCCTGCTCTTCTGCTCTCTTCCATGATTTTGATCCTTCATAAAGACCAATAATTACGTGGCATCCGGACTCCTTTGCGTTCAATGCATGTGCGTGTCCCTGACTACCATAACCGATTACGGCAATTGTTTTACCGTCCAGTGCTGCCAAGTTACAGTCATCCTGGTAATAAATCTTTGCTTCTGACATATTTACAGCCTCCTAAATTAATTGTATTTAAAGCCTATCCGGGATAAAATCCCGTGGATGGTTTTCTAAGTAGTAAATTACTTACTCTCTTTGGCTCCATCATAAAAACCACGAGCCAAACCGGAAATACCGGTACGTACCAGTTCTTTTATCTCATAGCCCTCAATCAGTTTGATAAAAGCGTCCAGTTTTGCCTGATTACCCGTCAACTCAATCATCATTGAATTATCTGCAACATCTACAATTTTCGCACGGAAAATATCAACAATCGCATTAATGGCCGGTCTTGCGTCTTTATCTGCTTCAACCTTAACCAATATCAATTCACGGCATACCGATGCTTCACCGGTAAGCTGTTTGACGGATTTTACATCTTCTAACTTATTAACCTGTTTTTCAATCTGCTCCAGCACAATATCATCCCCCGTAACGGATACCGTCATACGGGAAAATGCCGGATTCTCTGTCTCACCAACAGTCAGACTGTCAATATTATAACCACGGCGGCTGAATAAACCGGCAACACGGCTCAGCACACCGGAGGTATTATTTACCAATATAGATAAAACTACTTTACTCATGGGATACGCCCCCTCTTTATCGAATATCCTAGCGTATTAATCTGAAATAACGCTCATTTAATTGTAGCAATATAGGTCTTTATTGTCAACTCTTAAAGAGAAACTTTTTAAGTGCGGATTTGTTGCTTGGCAAATCCGGCACAAGACACGACTGACCGCGAATTGTCTGGCTTGTATAGCCGCCTTCAATCGGCAGACTGAACTGATGGATTTTTGTCGTACCCATCCGTACAACAGCAAGCAGATATGAATAAATATCCCGCTCATCTACGTCTGTTTTTACGTTTGGCATAATCACTTCTGCCAGTTCAATCATCTCTTCCGGAGACAACTGTTTTACCTTCTTAAGAATTGCCTGCATCGTCAGACGCTGACGTTCTGTTCTTCCGTAATCATCTCCTTTTCCGCTTGCCGTATAAACGCCCGGATAATGACCATCCGGCTGTCTCTTACCATGACGGATTCGGCAGTAGCCAAGTGCCTGCTGCCCGTTAAAGATTTGTTTTCCCTTTTTCACACTGCGGTACTTTCTTCGTTTGATATAATTGGTCTGGCGAAGATTCACTGCCTCTGAGTCAGTCAGATTTACCTCGATACCGCCAAGTTCATCAATAACATTAACAAAGGCGTCAAAATTCACTTCCACATAACCATCTAATTTGATACCAAAATTTTTCGCCAATGTTTTATAAAGCAATTTGATACCGCCAAAGGAATAAGCAGCATTTAATTTATAACCGCCATATCCCGGTATATCCACATACATATCACGCATCAAAGAAGTCAATTTCAGCTTGTTATGTTTAATATCCAAGGTTGCAATCATCATCGAATCCGAACGTCTCTCAACATCCTTATCCTGTTCATCCAGATTCTTATCTGCACCAACCAATAAAATATTCACAATTTCTGTATCACTGTCTAACGCATATTTGCTCAAATCCATCCCGGATACTTTATTCGATTTGTCGTAATTCATCAAACCCAACATTTTATCTCCGGTATGCTTAACATAAGCCAAACCACTACCTGCGGTCATCGACAGCAAAATTTCAATCACAAGAAATATTCTTGCCACAATCTTCCCTTTTCCCGCTTTTGTTTTACCCATATCAGGCCTCTCTTTCTATTCTCTCGTATTTACAATAAGAAAAACAATCCTACATTTCGAGTCAGACCGCTTTTCAAAAAACCATACCGCAATGCCAGATAGCGTCGTCCAAAAAAGGAGGCATCCGCCATTGCGGCAAACTTCGTTGCCGTTTTTCTCTGTTCTTTGGTCATCTGTGAATCAAAGACCCGCAAAAAAGCTTTTCCCTGCCGATACGTGTCAAAAATCACCTGCCGCTGCTCTTTCATTTTGGAAATTCTTTTTTTCAAGTAACCGGAATACGATGTTCCTCCGATTTGATTTCCTTCGTGCTGGCGATACATAAGTGTCACCTCCGGCAAATATCCAATGGCACCAAAGTGACTGCATATCAAAGCAAGCCACCAGTCATGCACCCGTATTTCTTCCGGCAGTTCTCTCAAATACGGAAGAATTGCCCGGTTCATCATAATGGTGCAGCCAATACACTTATTTTCCATAAAAAGATGCGCGGTGTCAACCTTTTTTGCATTCAAATGACTCATTTCGTGAAAACGTCCCAGTTTTTTTCCGGTACTGCTGTCAAAATTCATGGCATCGGTAAAAACAAGCACCGGCTTTTCCGGATTTTCTCTCTCCATCAGTTTCATTTTTTCCAAGGTAAGCTCTACCTTATCCCGATTCCAGATATCATCCTGGTCACACAGCATAATATACGGGCTGTCACAGCGAACAATGCCAGACATAAAATTTCTTATATACCCTTGATTTGTCTTATTTTCAAAGAGACGGACACGACTGTCCTTTTTTTCATATTCCTTTACAATCGAAACCGTGTCATCCGTAGAGCCGTCATCACATACATCCACTAAAAGATATGGATGACTCTGTGAAAGCAAAGAATCCAACTGCTCTTTTATATATTTTTCTCCATTATATGTTGCCATCACAATCTCAACTTGTTCTTTCACTCCTTGTCCCTCCAGTACGATGGATTCATCGAAAATTTCTTTACCAGCCAGAGAGGAAGTTTATCATACTTCTTACCAAACCGGTATCCCAAAAACTTAAAGCCGCTTTGGAAAATCAAATCCGGCACAAGATACCATTTTCCATGACGGAACAAATATTTCATCGTGTTTTTCACTAACCGCATTCCCTCGGATTCCGATTTCACCGCATCAAAAATTTCATGATACTGGCGCTGGGAAACTGCCAAATCAAAATTTCTCGTAAACTGCTGCCTGTAAGTGTATTTATGAGCATGGATAACCATCGCCTCTGCCACATAAGCAATTTTATATCCTGCCTGTATCACTTTCGATGCCATAATCATATCTTCATTGAAAATGGTATGAAGCACAAAGCCGCCCATTTTTTCATATACATCTTTACGGTACATTGCGCAGACATTTGAGCAGAAATACGTTTTAATACCCATTGTTTCCAAATCCTTTTGGGATTTCACATAACTCTTTGCCGGATAATTAAACTCTCTTGTATAATGTTCAATCACACCAACCGTATCATCCGGCAACTGTCTTCCATAGGCTGTTGCGGCTTCTTCCTCTTCCATTGCCCGTACCAGATTTTCAATGAGATAAGCATCAACCGGAACTGCATCCTGCGTCATAAAGAGCATATAATCTGCCTTTGACAAGGCCGCCCCTTTATTTCTCGTGCCACCATGGTCAAAATCCTTTTTCTCAATCGGAACAATCTCCACATTTTCCGCCTTTTGTAACATCTGTAAAACTTCTTCATCTTCGTTTTTCTCAACTAACGTCTGCATAAAAAACACACGTGAAGGCTTTACAGTCTGTTTGTTCAGCCAGTCAATTAATTTTGTCAGTTTTTCTCTCTCCGGACGGTATACCGGAATAATTACATCAACCACCATCAAAATCCTCTCTTCTTACTTCTCAAGCAGACGATTTACTACTTTAACCGCCTCTCTGGCATCTGCCGAATAGCCATCTGCTCCAATTTCTTCAGCGAAACTTTCTGTCACTACTGCGCCTCCAATAATAATCTTGGCTTTTACGCCCTGCTTCTTTGCCTCATCCACAACTTCTTTCATCTCCATCATCGTCGTTGTCATAAGGGCAGACAGACCAATAATCGAAGCATTCTCAGCTTTCGCAGTATCCAAAATTGTCTGTGTTTCCACATCTTTTCCTAAATCAATGACATGATACCCATAGTTTTTCAGCATCAGCGCCACCAGATTTTTCCCAATATCGTGAATATCGCCCTTTACGGTTGCCACCACGATAGTTGCCAGTTTTTCATTCCCTCTTGCCGCCTCCAAAAGCGGCTCTAAACGGTTAATCGCTTTTTCCATCGTTTCAGCACTGGCAATAAGCTGAGGGAGAAAATATTTCTTCTGCTCAAACAATTCACCGACATAATTAATTGCCGCAATCAAATACTTATCAATAATCTCAGACGGCTCGGTTCCCTTTTTCAGTTCTTCTTCCACAAGTTCAAGCACGTGTCCACTCTTTCCTTTGACAACCGCTAAATACAAAGGATGTCCGTCTTCCTCTGCAACTTCATTCTTTGGCTGGCTCTGCGTAACCACAGCTCCCGCCACACCATTAATATAATGTAAATCCGCCTCTTCTTTATTCAAAAGCAAATCCGAAGCAAGTGCGGCATTGACAAGCAATGTCTGTGACGGATTCGCAATTGCCATCGTAAGTCCCTGTCCAATCGCAAGTGTTAAAAATGCTGTATTAACAAAAACTCGTTCCGGCAGTCCAAAGGATATATTGGAAAGACCGCAAATTGTTGCCACACCCAATTCATTTTTACAGTAGCGTATCGTCTCCAACACTTCAAGTGCGGCATTTTTATTTGCCCCTATCGTAGCCACCAGACCATCCACAACAATGTCTTCTTCTGCCATTCCATGGCGTTTTGCCTCGTCTAATATTGTATGGATAATCGTTTTTTTCTCATCCAAATCTTTTGGAAGTCCGGCATCCGACAAAGGAAGCAGAATAAACATAGCTCCGTATTTTTTTGCTATTGGTATTAATTTTTCAAACTTTTCCGGTTCCAGAGAAATCGAGTTAATCAAAGCTCGTCCCGGATAAATACGAAGGGCACTTTCCACAACATCAACATAACTCGAATCAATGCTAAGTGGCAAATCCACTGTCATCGTCAACTCATTAACCGCACGTAACATCATCTCTTTTTCGTCAATTCCGTTCATTCCCATATTGACATCCAGAATTGATGCACCTAATTTTTCCTGTTCTTCTGCCATATCCATAACAAGACTCAAATCACCCGCGCGAAGTTTTTCCTGTAATGCTTTTTTTCCGGTAGGATTGATTCGCTCACCCACGATTCGAAATCTTCCATCTAATGAAATTGGCGTTATGTTGCGCTCTGTTGTCAAGGCACGGATACTTTTCCTCTCCGGAATTTCTCTTGCTTTTTTCTCTTTTAACCGGCTGACAAGTTTCTGAATATGCTCCGGCGTTGTTCCACAGCATCCGCCAAGCACAGTTGCCCCAACATCCACAAGCGGCATCATTGCCTCTGAAAAACTCTCAGCATCCATATCGTAACACGTCACACCATCCTGCAAAAACGGCAGTCCGGCATTTGGTTTTACGACAAGCGGAACACAAGCATACTCCGCCATTGCTTTTACCGCATCTACCATCTTGTCAGGTCCTGTCGAACAGTTAATTCCGATGGCATCCGCCCCCATCGACTGCAAAACAACCAATGCTGTCTCAGGGCTCGTTCCATACAACGTCCGTCCATCCTCTTGGTACGTAAGCGTCACAAGCGCCGGTATGTCACAAGTTTCTTTTACCGCCAGCAAGGCAGCACGGCATTCCTGCAAACTCATCATCGTCTCAATCGCAAATAAATCGACGCCCTCTTTCGCCAACAAACGAACCTGCTGTTTATAAACATCTACCAGTTCTTCGAACGGCATACTTCCAATTGGCTCTAACTGCTGCCCGGTCATGGAAATATCTCCGGCAACATAAATTTTGCGGTCTGCTTTACTTCTGCGAATCGCTTCTTTTGTAAGACCCACCAATGTTTTCGTAAGTTCTTCCTGCTTAGACGCAAGTCCATATTCATCTAATTTAATTCGATTACAGGTAAATGTCGGTGTATAAAGGACATCAGAACCTGCCTCAATATATCGGCACTGTAAGTCAATAAACACTTCCGGATGTTTTGCAATCCACTGCTCCGGACAGTCACCACTTTCCATACCGGCCTGCTGTAAATTCGAGCCAGTTGCGCCGTCTAATACCACAAATCCTTGTCGTAAAAATTCTCTAAAATCCACTCTTTTGTTGCCTCACTTTCAAAAAATCCCCCATTTCACAATAGAATATCATGAAAAGAGGGATTTTGCAATCTTCGCTTATAAGCTGCGGTAAAAACTTTCTTTCATATCACACCGGCAGGAAAAACCTAAATCATTTAATGCCTTCGTAAACGCAGATAACATATCTGCAACCTTTTCAACTCTTGCATTATTACCCATATGTCCAAGTCGGATTACTTTGCCGGCAAGAACATCAAAGCAGCCGGATATCAGAATACCGTATTTATCTTTCATAGTGTTTATAATATCTATATCACGCAGTCCCTGTGGCACATTAATAACGGTCACAGTTGCAGAATCTCCGTAATCCAGATAAAGTGATAAGCCTGCCTCTTTCACCGCTTTTCTTACTGCCCCGGCAATCTTATGATGGCGGGCTACACGCTCGGTATCTTCCTTCACCAGTCTTACCGCCTCACAGAGACCATAAATGTCACTGATTGGCATCGTGTATGGAAACCACTTATCTTTGTAATAGTTCTTAAATGCAAGAATATTACAGTAGAAAGAAGCCACTTTGGTTTTCCGGCTTTCCATCACTTTCATGGCATCCTCACTCACTGTAACAAACGCAAGTCCGGGAGGCGCCGACAAAGCTTTCTGTGAACCGCCGCAAATCACATCAATCTGCCATTCATTGACTTTCACATCTTCGCCAAACATAGAGGCAACCGCATCGACTACCGTAAGAATCCCATACTGCTTTAACAGCGGGCAAATCTTACTGATATCATTGAGCACACCACTTGGTGTATCACAGTGAACAACTGTTGCGTACTTAAAATCGTGATTTTCTTTTAAGTATTCTGCTAAATCTTCTATTACAATCGGATAGTGGTAGTCAACGGTATATAAGGTTGGCTCTCCGCCGTAAAGACTTACAAAATCAGCAAAGCCTCTTCCAAAAATACCATTATCAATAACCAACACCTTATCCCCCGGCTCTGTCAAGGTTGCACAGGCAGCCTCCAAGGCAAGAATCCCCTCGCCGCCCAATACATAAGTCTCGTTGTCAGTGCCAAGAAGATTTGACAAATCTTTGCATACCTGATGGTATTCTTCACAAAATGTCTCATCTACATCCGGGTTTGCAAACGCCCTGCTTCTTGCTTCCATTACAGAAGCTGCCGGCATCGTAGGTCCCGGTGTCATCATCTGATACATTCTTATCATCCTTTCTGTCCGTTCTTTTCGCCAATTAAGCTTCCATAGAACGTTTTACCTTTGCCATACCGACACGTGATACCAAAATAATCGGAATGGCAATAATTGCTCCTGTTACAATCTGCATAATGTTGCCCGGAATCGAAGCCAGCGGCACAACAAAACTTGATGTAAGCAATACCTCAAACAAATAATAACCAACTAATTTAATTGCAAGAACAACAACCGTTGCCACAATCAGATTAACAATCGTTGGTTTTTTCTTTACAATCAAACCAAATACAAAGCCCATCAGACCAACTACAATCAAAGTTGCCGGAGCATATACAATCCATGGAGAAAGTACATCCGATAATGCCATGCCAACGCCGCCGCAAATCGCACCAACACGCTTGCCGAAAAATGCTGCTGCAAAAAACATCGGAACATTACCTAAGTGAACCAGACCACCTTTTGCCGGTATAATCTGCACCTGAATGTATCTTGTCAGTAAAAAAGTCAAGGCAGCAAATACGCCGCACATCGTAATTTCGGATACTGTAATTTTTCCTGTACCCATCTGTACTGTTTGTTGTTTTGTTTTTGAATCCATTGTTTTGTCCTCCTGTATAAATTTCTCTCTTATTATACAAAAGGCTGGCTATATGAAAACTGCCAGTTTCTTATTTTTTTGCCATGCCAGTTTTCATCCATTTCTCTCCAAAGATGTTTTCCAGTTTTTTCGAAGTAACTCCGGATGAGACTCCAAATGAGCAAAATCATTAAAACGCTCCAGAATAAAAAAGTCTCTATCCTCATCGTAAATCAAATGGGTAAAACTTGTATTTTCGAGGTCGATTCCAAATTTTAATTTGTTCTCCTGACCGGTATGAAGAATATCAGCACACACCGAGCGTATTACGCCGCCATGCGTTACAATAGCAACTCTGTTTTCCTCTCTTTGACAAATTTGTTTGATTTTTGGCATGACTCGCCTGACAACATCACATCCGCACTCACCGCCTTCCGGATAGGGAAGGTCTTCTTTATGAGCCGCACGTTCCTTACGAAACTCAGCATATTCCGTACGAATCTGTTCATCCGTTTTCCCGGTAAATCCACCAAAATGGATTTCTTCGATGTCTGCCACTTCTTCAACCGGCAGATTCACACAGTGTCCAATAATTTCTGCCGTTTCTTTTGCGCGAATTAACTGTGAACAGTATAACTTTTCCAACTGATAAGAAATCAGACGCTTTCCGGCAAGTTTTGCCTGTTTACGCCCACTTTCATCCAGAGAAACATCGACATTACACAATTTAGAGCACTGTCTTCCATGCCGAATCAAAAAGATATCTTTCATCTTTCGCACCTCCTTAACTCTCTGAAAAAACACTATCAGTATACGAAATCCGTGTTCTTTCGTCAAATTGTTTGCGAAGACCTTTCATATATTTTCTTCCTAGTGCGACATTTCCATATTGCTTTACCAGACAAATCCGCCGATTTACATAATCAATTTTTTCTACATACAAACAGTTTACTGCAATCGAGCGATGGCACTGCACTAAGTCACCGCCACACTGCTCCATACAGACACCAAGTTTGCGGTACGGAAACGAAAAGACATCATACCGGGTATGAACATACAGCGTTTTATTGCAGATTTCCAGATACAAAATATCTTTCGCCTCAAACATGTGTATACCAAGCCGTGTGTTTATCACCAGCGCCTTTGCAGCACCCTTGTTATCAAAACGTCCGTCAATCCAGTGAAGTAGTTTTTCCAATCGTTCTTTCTCAATTGGTTTTATCACATAATCAAAACAATGAAATACATGAAATGCCAGACTTTCATACGTATCATCTTTTGCCAGTAAAATCACCGGGAGCAGATAAAAACGCTGTAAGCCTCTCAGACAAGAAACAAAGGCTAGTCCTTCCTGTTCCCTCTCCTCTATATCTACTACTACAACATGAATGGTGTTTGTCTCTAACATATGGATTGCTTCCTGCTGACTTTCGACACATAAGAATTGAAGATTCCATTTGGCTGCTTCCCAGTCTTTAATCGGATTTGACTTTGAGAAAACAAGAACTTTTGTCACCGATACTCCTCTCCTTCATCACTTAGCTGCTGCTTGCAGTATTCGAGCAGTTCACACACCCTGCGGTTTCGTATCGCAAGATGTGAATCCACTGATTCCCGTCTTGCCTTCTGCCTGCCAGCTAACAGATACAGCGGATCTACATCGAGCTTCTCATATAGAATAACAAGTTTTTCAACATCCAGCCCATACACTCCTCTCTCAATCTTTCGATAATGTCCTACACTCACGCGGAGCAGTTTTGCCATATCATAAAAATCCATATGGGCACTTTCTCTCACATCCTGTAAACGTCTTCCAATAATTTCATTTTGTTCTTGAACCATAATTTTTCTCCTCCTTAGTCTCTATTCTACCAAAAAGAAGCGCTCGTTGGACGACTTTTTTTGACGCAAAACGACAAAGCACCAAATTACAAGGTTTTTTTTCTGTTTTTTTCATAAAAAATTTCAAAAATGTATACCGCAATCACCGAGAAAGCACTTTATCCAACACATCTGCCAATGGTGCTGCTGCGTTTTTTGCTTCCTCTACCGTATTATTTTCATTTCCCAGCTCAATCAATAACGAACGTGGTTCCAAATGCAGATTGTAGCGGTATCCTTTTAAATAAATTGGTTTGGTAAATCCTTCATAGTATTCCATAGCCGTGCATTTCATCTGAAGACTAAACGCAAGATTTCCCTGTAGATTCGGATTGTATAAATAAGGAATGGCACCCGATTTTGTTCTGCTCATACCATTAAAAAACATGACAATCGCCGTTTTTTTCCCTTGAATAGTAGTATACGTATGTTTTCCTTTACCGACCGAATCGCGGTGCAAGTCAATCAGCACTTTAATACCCGGATTTTTTTTACGTATATTTTGAACCCCTTCCAGTGATTTATTGTACGCAAGACTCCTGTCAATGCCCCCGTTAATAGAATCATATCTCGTCGTATCATGGTAAACGGAATACCCCCTTTTTTCCAGTTCTTTTGTAAGTTCTGTACCAACGCCGACAACGGAATCGTTAATATCGTTTTTTTTGCTGTCTGAAAACTCTTCCGAAGCACCATGCGTATGATAAATCAAAATTTGTTTTTTCCCTTTTTCCTTTTTTAATTTCAAATTTTTATGTAACATCGCAGCCACATCAAACTGCTTTTTTGTCACAGAAGTCGTTGAATCTATAATATAAAAATTTTTCCACAAATAATCCACACTGAGTGACTCCCGCAATTGTTCCACCGCACTGTTTTTGTGGCGGACAACCTGGCTTGACACTTCCACTGCCGGCTGTTTTTCTTCCACATCACCCACAAGAGGCTCACTTGGTTTTGGTGTTTGTCCTTCCTGCAATTCACGGTTTTCAATTACTGCCAGTTTTTCTTTCCCGGCATCGATTTCTGCATCTCCCTGATTTGGCTCAAAATAAGACTGTCCCCCTAAGAGTTCCGCTAACACATATCGTCCTTCTTGTCCATTCCAAAGGCAGAAACAACTCTCCTTTGCAAGAAATCTTCCCGCTTCCTCTGCTATTTCCATTTTCCCTGCATCTTTTATAACAAAAAGCGCTCCTGCTAAAGAGGTGACAATCACCCCAATTACGACCCGCATGCCAAACTTCATTTTTTATTCTCTCTTCATATCTTCTTTTTCATAAAAGGATATGCTGCTGCTTCCATAATTATCCCGTTTTTGAAAACAATGATTTAATACTTTTGCAAGATCTTTACTAATTTGATTCACCGATTCGTCAATATTTTTCGGCGTTACCATCACATCGGTTGTTTCCTCGGTCAGAATTTCATAAATAAACCGCTCAATTTCCTCCTCCGAATACCCCTGTTTCTCTAATACATGCTCCAAATGGTCGGAAATAATGGTTGCCGCATCTACAACCGTAGGAACACCAATCGCAACAACCGGAATTCCAAGCGTCTTTTTGGTTAGTTCCTTCCTGCGGTTTCCAACGCCGGCACCAGGCTCAATTCCCGTATCTGTAATCTGTACCGTTGTACAAAGCCTTTGCACACTTCTGGATGCTAATGCGTCCACGACAATTACCAAATCCGGTTTTGTCTTCCGTATAATCCCCTGTAATACCTCTTCAGTCTCAATTCCGGTCTGCGCCATGACACCGGGTGCTATTGCACTCACACAACCATATCCATTTTCCTGCATAAAAGATGCACCAAATTCTTCTTTAAAATGTCTCGTCACAAAAAGGGCGTCTGTCATTTTCGGTCCTAATGAATCCGAGGTCACTTCCCGGTTTCCCAATCCAACAACCAAAACGCTCTTTTTACGAAGTCCTTTTATCATACTTTCCAACTGTTCACAGACACAGAGCAAAAATGGCTCTCTCTCGTCAATATCCCCATGAAGCATAAGTGGTGATTCGATTGTAATATAAGTTCCTTTTGGTTTTTTCATCGCTTTGCTGCCTGCTTCATCCCGAATAATTACCGTCGTAATTTTTACCTTGCCTTGCAGACATTTTTTCTTTTCCAGAACAACCCCCTGTATTTCTACATGATTTCTGGGAAAACTCTCTCTTGCCTCTAATGCTAAGTCCGTCCGTTTTTCGGTCATTTTTGCCGCCTCCTGCACTGTTTTGCATCCAATCACAAATTTATTGTGTCCTATTTTTTATTTTTTATGTTAATTTGCAACTATTTACTTGACAATATGTGGTATATATAATAAGATAATTAGGTGTGTTTGTGCTGTTGTCCGTGTCCGACAAGCCAAACCAAACAAAGAATGAATTTAATTATTACGATGGAGGTGCTGGAATTGGCAAACATTAAATCTGCAAAAAAAAGAATTTTAGTAGCTGAAAAAAGAGCTGAGAAAAACAAATCTGTTCGTTCTCGCGTAAAAACAGCTGTGAAGAAAGTTGATGCTGCTATCGCTGCAAACGATAAAGTTGCTGCTGAAGCTGCATTAAAAGCTGCTGTATCAGAACTTGATAAAGCTACTAAAAAAGGTATTTATCATAAGAATACTACTGCAAGAAAAGTTTCTCGTTTAACAATCGCTGTAAACAAACTTGCGTAATGTAGAGGGCAGTCGTACTGCAACTACAATTCTACCCGTCGAATGAATAGAAAGGAGCTGGTAAACGGCTCCTTCTTTTTTACAAAAGGCAAATAACTATTCAGGAGCACTGTGTAAAAACAAAGAATCATTGTGCTCACACATAAGATTCATTGTTTTTACACAGTGAGTCCGAATAGGACTCCCCGCCTAAATATGAGCATTTTTAGCCTTGTAAAAGGCGAAATAGAACACGAAGTGTTCAAAATGCGAATATTTAAGAGCGGGGCATCCTGAACAACTGCATCTACACACAAGGAGGCATTTATGAAACGAACGAATTATCTTTCATGGGACCAGTATTTTATGGGAATTGCAAAGCTTTCCGCCATGCGCAGTAAAGACCCACACACAAGCGTCGGTGCCTGCATTGTAGGAAAGGATAACAAAATTTTATCAGTTGGCTATAATGGCATGCCACAAGGATGCTCCGATGATATTTATCCATGGGACAGCGACAGCAGCGACCCGCTGCAGACTAAATATTTATATGTCTGCCACGCGGAATTAAACGCACTGCTCAATTATACCGGCACAAATTTAAAAGGGGCAAAAATATACACTACGCTGTTTCCCTGCAATGAATGTACGAAAGCGTTAATTCAGTCCGGTATCTGCGAAGTCATCTACGCCGAAGATAAATATGCCAACACCGCTTCTGTCCTAGCATCCAAAAAAATGATGAAATCCGCAGGAATCAAATACCATGCCTATTCACCGGAGGAAATAGAAGTTCACATGACTTTATAAACAAAAAACTGCCACCCATCCTTTAAGACTCGGAAATGGTTTGGCAGTTTTTTTCTATTTTATCTTTCAATTGATTCCATTCATCTTCGTGTTTCACAAAATACAACGGACAAAGTTTCCCCGTCACGTCATAATGACGAATCACTTGTTCTTTTGTCAAATCATATTTCAAACACAAATACGAAACCAGTTCAATAAGCGCCTGATAGGTTGTATTGTTAAACTTTCCATCTTTTTCCGGATGACAACACTCAATGGATATGGTATCGTAATTTCTCCCATTGGAGGCGTAGGCAATTTCATTTAACGGAATACATTGGACAATCTGTCCCTCTAAGCCAATCACAAAATGGCTGCTGGCATAAGTCGCCTTTTGTTTTCCGGCATTAAGTTTTGGCAGATTATTAAAATAATTTCGGTTGTCTTCTGCATCCGTTCCCGGATTTGCCGTATAGTGAACGACAACACCTTTCACCTTTCTAAGCGCAATTCCCGGCCTCGAATATTTATTTTTCTGAATCAGTTTTGTCTGTATCGATAATTTCGGAAGTATTTTTTGTGCCTGCACGGTGTTGTCTCGGTTATTTCTCACTATAAAGGAAACAATCACACAGCATAAAAGGATGAAAAACGCTGCGACACTGATAATCAGTGCGCAGCGCCCTCTCTTCGACGTCCGTCTTTTTCTCGTCCGCGAAGAGTATCTTCTTTTTTTATTCGACACTATAGTTTGGTGCCTCTTTCGTAATGTGGATATCATGTGGATGGCTCTCCTTCAAAGAAGCAGCGGAAATTTTCACAAAACGTCCGTTCTCCTTCAAATCTTCAATCGTCTTTGCTCCACAATATCCCATACCGGAACGGATTCCGCCAATCAACTGGAATACCGTATCCTCTACTGAACCTTTGTATGCAACACGTCCCTCTACTCCTTCCGGAACTAATTTCTTAGCATCCTGCTGGAAATAGCGGTCTTTACTTCCGTTTTCCATCGCTGCAATGGAACCCATGCCACGATATACTTTATACTTTCTTCCCTGGAACAATTCAAAACTTCCCGGGCTCTCGTCACAACCGGCAAAAATACTTCCCATCATACAAACATTTGCACCGGCCGCAATTGCTTTTGTCATATCTCCGGAATACTTAATACCACCATCGGCAATTACCGGAATACCATACTCTTTTGCTACGTTGTAAGAATCCATAATTGCAGTAATCTGTGGTACACCAATACCGGCAACCACACGGGTTGTACAGATAGAACCAGGTCCGATACCAACTTTTACTGCATCAACGCCGGCTTCAATCAAAGCACGGGTAGCTTCTCCGGTTGCCACATTACCTGCGATAATGCCCAAACCCGGATATGCGTCACGAACCATTTTTACAACTTTTAATACATTTGCGGAATGACCATGTGCCGTATCAATAACAATGACATCTACCTGTGCATCTACCAACGCTTTCACACGGTCCATGATATTAGCCGTTACACCAACACCGGCACCACACAAAAGTCTGCCCTGCTTGTCCTTTGCTGAATTTGGATACTTAATCTGTTTTTCAATATCCTTAATTGTGATAAGTCCGGTCAAGTTTCCGTCTTTGTCTACGATTGGCAGTTTTTCCTTACGGGCTTTTGCCAGAATCTGTTTTGCTTCCTCTAATGTAATACCTTCCGGTGCTGTCACGAGCCCATCCGATGTCATACACTCACTGATTTTTCTCGTAAAATCGGTTTCAAATTTCAAATCACGATTTGTAATAATACCAACCAGTTTTTTATTTGGTCCCTCTGTAATCGGAACACCTGAAATACGGAATTTTGCCATCAAATCATCTGCGTCTGCCAATGTATGATTCGGAGAAAGATAAAATGGGTCAGTAATAACACCATTCTCCGAACGTTTTACCTTATCAACCTCTTCTGCCTGCGCCTCAATGGACATATTCTTATGAATAATTCCGATGCCACCCTGACGTGCCATCGCAATTGCCATGCGGTGTTCTGTTACCGTATCCATCCCTGCACTCATCATAGGGATATTTAGTTCAATGTCCTTTGTCAAATGAGTTTTCAAACAAACTTCATTCGGTATTACTTCAGAATATGCGGGTACCAATAATACGTCATCAAATGTAATGCCTTCACCAATAATAGTTCCCATCTTTTCTCTTCCTCTCTTTTTTGTATTCTATTTGTATTTTTATCATTTTATCGAATATTGACAGGGTTGTCAACTATTTTGGTCAATCCTTAATCGTGATTTTTTATTTTGTAAATTTTTCCACAATATCACGAATTTCCTCTGCATTTTTCTGATTATCCTTCGTGACACCGGAAATCGTTTCTGCACTCTTTGTTGTCTTGCCAATTTTATCGATAATACGCTCCATCCCCTGGGCATTTTCATCCGCAGCCACTTCCACACGCTCCATTTGCTGACAGATTGCTGACATACCATCCACAAAAGAATCCGTCGAATTTTGAATTCCGCTAATTACATTTTCAATGGACTCAATGGACATATTGTAGTTATTTGACATTTCAATAAAGTCCTTAAACTGGTTCGTAACATCTGTTTTCCAATACTCTAAAATTGATACAAAACACTGTCTTACATATTCAATATTTTTATTCGTATCTTTACAGATTGTCTGTATTTCTGTAGCCGTTTTTGATGAACTCAAGGCAAGGTTACCAATTTCACTCGCAACAACAGCAAATCCACGACCTGCCTCTCCGGCACGAGCCGCTTCAATTGAAGCATTTAAAGACAAAAGATTCGTCTGACTAGTTATTTCCAGAATTTGATCTACCATCCCGTTAATTCGTGACAGCGACTTCAAATCTTTCATTGCCTTCTCGATTCTTTCCTCGTTTGATTTCATCTTTTCGCTATTTACATCCAAAGATTCATTCGCAACTTTTTTCATCTTCAAAACATCTTTAATCAGTTCCTCGCTGCGCTCGCTTCCGGCTTTTACCTGTTCGCCAACCTCATCAACTAATTTTGAAATATGGCTGATTTCTTTACCAACCTGTTCGACCGCTTCCTTAGTCATGGTCGCACCTGCCACAACTTGTTCTGCCGTTGCTGCATTATCTCCGACACACTCATACAATTCCTGCGAAGTTTCCGTAATCCTCTCAGCTGATCCCAAAAGAGAACTTGAGCACCCGCCAAGCGTATCAATAATGGAAGAAAACGTATCATATAACGAGTCAATCGCCGTTGCAATATGACCAATTTCACTCTTACCATTTACAAACTTCTGAATTTTTTTATCCTTGCTTAAATTCAAGTTTTTCAATTTCAATATAGCACGCTCGGCTATTTTCAATGGACTCAGGCACAATTTTATCACCACATATGTAAGTATCATGAGTAACAAGAAAGAGCCAATGCAAATTAAACCAAGAGTTTTACGGTTCGTATTTGCTATATCAAAAATCTCATCTTCCGTATCTGTCATAACCACCGCCCAGCCACGGTTAGAAAGTACACGATATACGCCGACCGAATCATTTCCATTTGTATCCTTGTACTCAATTTCCCGGATCTGATTTCCTGCGTTTTTTTCGGCATTTTTAATTACTTGTAAAAGCATCGGATCCTTAATTTCTTTTGCAATCTTTTTAGAATCCTGACTGAATATGTATGTTTTTGTCTTAGTGTTTATCATCGTAAATGACGCATGTGCAAGACCTTCAACCTTTAACGAATCCAAACTTTTCTGAAGCTGTTCACCAAACGGACCGCCACCAACATAGCCAATCATTTTGTTTTCTTTATAAATTGGGTAATACATAGAAAGTGTTAGTTTCTGAGAGGCAGGCGAAACAATAATTCCGGCATTGTATAACCTGTCAGATTTTTCCATCTCACTCTGCAATTGTTTTAATGCCTCACCTTTTCTTGTCGTCATGCCAACTACTTTAGGATTGTTATGAGCAATCACATGCGTATTGGGTTCTCCTACATAAATTCCTTCCCAGCCGGACAACTCTTTATAATAATTTTCTGTATATTTCTGCACTCTTTCTATAGACTCTTCATCACTTGGGTCTTCCAGCAACCTTAAACTCTCAACTCCTTTACCATAAGAAACCAGCTGATCTTCTGCATTATTCACATAATCCTCAATTACCTTCTGCCTAGACTCTAAAGCAGTTTTCATATTATCCATACTATTTTTCTTCATTACAGATGTCATACTTCCATTTGCAAACAAAAACAATCCCAGTATGCAAACAGCAGCAACAATGGAAATAGTAATTGTAATTGTGGTACTTAACTTTTTGTTTTTCATTTTTAGTCGTCCTTTCTTTTCCGATTTTTTTTCATTCTATCACATTCCTTTTTGTTTGTATTGATTTATCACGCACCATTTTTGATTTATTACGCACCATTTTTGATTTATTACGTATAATAAAAGAAAACAGTACCTTATGTTGATATAATCAATATAAGGTACTGTTTTCTTTTATTTGGTACATTATTAGGACAGCGACACAATTTCCGGACATTTCTTCTGCATCAACTCAACCATACGGCTCGTTGGCTCAAAGAGAATCATTACTTTCTCGTCCTTTTCCGGAAGTCTTGTTGCAATTCCGTAAACATTCGCCTTTTCATTCATTGATGAATAATCGCGTACTTCCAAGTGCCTGTATCCATCCAGTTTTGTGGACTGAATTGGGGCAATCGCATCCGCATCCTCAATTTCAATTCGAAGAATATTCTTTCGACGCTCTCCGCCCTGTATCATATCAAAGTCAAGCTGTCCATCACAGAATACATATTCCCATTCCACACGGAATCTCGGCCAATACCAAATCAACCCAAAGATTGCTGCTACTCCGATTAATACTAACAGATTAATTTTTGTCGATATCGAAATCAGTATTGCTGCTAAAAAAACAAGAATTACTAAAATAATCAATATAATTTTTAAAGCAATGACTGACCCCGTCGTTTTCTTTTTTGCGTTCGCTTCTGCGTATGATTGTTCCATCCAATCCTCCTATTTCTTTCGTCTATTTACATCATGCCCATGCCGCCGGCACCGCCTGCTGGCATTGCTGGTGCATCTTCTTTAATATTAGCAACAACAGACTCGGTTGTCAACAAGGTAGATGCTACACTCGTTGCATTCTGCAATGCACTTCTTGTTACCTTAGCCGGGTCAAGAATACCATTGTCTACCATATTTACATATTCTTCTGTCAATGCGTTAAATCCAAATCCAGGCTTCTCAGAACGGACTTTATCAATGATAACAGAACCTTCCAGACCTGCATTTTCTGCAATACGGCGAAGTGGTGCTTCCAGTGCTTTCAAAATAATGTTGGCACCGGTCTTTTCGTCTCCCTCAAGAGAGGCAGCCATCTTAGCAACTTCTTTGCTTGCATGAATGTAAGCAGAACCGCCACCTGCGATAATTCCTTCTTCTACCGCTGCTCTTGTTGCTGCTAAAGCATCTTCCATACGAAGTTTTGCTTCCTGCATTTCTGTCTCAGTTGCTGCACCAACACGTACAACAGCAACGCCGCCAGCTAATTTAGCAAGTCTTTCCTGAAGTTTTTCACGGTCAAAATCAGATGTTGTCTCTTCAATCTGATTCTTAATCTGTGCAATTCTTGCCTCGATTTCTGCTTTATCACCTTCACCATCAACAATGATTGTATTTTCTTTCTGAACTTTTACAGATTTTGCACGTCCAAGCTGATCCATCGTTGTCTCTTTCAAATCCAAGCCAAGTTCTTCGGAAATTACCTGACCACCGGTAAGGATTGCAATATCTTTGAGCATTTCTTTTCTTCTGTCACCATAACCAGGAGCTTTTACAGCAACTACATTAAAGGTTCCGCGAAGTTTATTGATTACCAATGTACTGAGAGCTTCTCCCTCTACATCCTCGGCAATAATCAAAAGTCTTGCACTTGCCTGAACAACCTGCTCAAGCAGTGGAAGGATTTCCTGAATATTAGAAATCTTTTTATCGGTAATCAAAATATACGGATTATCCAGTTCTGCTTCCATCTTATCCATATTAGTAGCCATGTAAGCAGACAAATAACCACGGTCAAACTGCATACCTTCTACCATATCCAGTTCTGTCTTCATTGTCTTGGATTCTTCAATTGTAATAACACCGTCACCGGTTACTTTTTCCATTGCATCGGCAACCATTTCACCAACCTGCTCATCACCGGCAGAAATTGCTGCAACTTTTGCAATCTGCTCTTTACCGGAAAGTTTAGAACTCATGCTGCGAATGGAATCAACAGCTGTCTCTGTTGCCTTTTTCATTCCCTTGCGGAGAATAATCGGATTTGCTCCGGCTGCTAAGTTCTTCATTCCTTCATTAATCATAGCCTGCGCCAAAACGGTAGCTGTTGTTGTTCCATCACCGGCAACATCATTTGTTTTCGTTGCTACTTCTTTTACTAACTGGGCCCCCATGTTTTCAAAGGCATCTTCTAATTCAACTTCTTTTGCGATTGTTACACCGTCATTGGTAATCAACGGAGCACCAAAAGATTTATCCAAAACAACATTTCTTCCTTTTGGTCCAAGTGTTACACGAACGGTATCTGCCAGTTTATTTACACCTGCTTCCAATGCAGATCTTGCTTCTACGCCAAATTTAATTTCCTTAGCCATAATTAAATTCCTCCTATCAAATCAATCTTTACTCTACAATTGCCAAAATATCACTCTGACGAACAATTACATACTCCTCGCCGTCCAATTTTACATCTGTTCCGGCATATTTGGAGTAAATCACTTTATCGCCAACTTTTACTTCCATTTTTACTTCTTTTCCATCTACAACACCACCCGGTCCGACAGCAATAATCTCTGCCTGCTGTGGTTTTTCCTGTGCCTGCCCCGGCAGTACAATACCGGATTTAGTGGTCTCTTCTGCGTCTAACTGTTTCAATACAACTCTGTCACCTAAAGGTACTAATTTCATGTTTGATTCCTCCATTTCTTATATCTTGTTAGCACTCCAATCTGATGAGTGCTAACCCATTGGCTCTATAATATGCAATAATCAAAAGAAATGCAATGCCTTATGCATTTCCATATTTCCGCATTTTGCCACTATATCTAACTTATGCTCTTTTTTTCTCGTTTATTCTTATTTTTTCATTTTTCGTAATTCTCTTCTTCTGCAACATACACACAATGCCACTACCACTGAGAAAAAACAATGTAATCCACAGTTTCAAATTGCTGTCATCACCAGTCTCCGGACTCTTATCTTCTGTTCTTGACGATCCTTTTTCCTCATTCTCATCACTGGTTTCAGACAGTGTATCTTCAGCCTCTTCGCTGGTATCACTTGCTTCTGACTGTGTATTTACCGGATTGGAAGCGTTGCTTACAGATGGAGCATCCGTCGCACTTGCATTATTTGTTTCAGACTGTGCACCACCCTGATTTGTATTGTTTGTCTCCGTCTTTGTATTTGCGGATTTTAACTCAAGAGCGGCAATCGCATCCTCAATAGCCTTCGCCATCGCATCCACCTCTGCCTGCTCCTTAATATTTTTACCACGCACTACTGCATCTATAGCAACATTTACCGCTGTAAAGTCCTTGTACAAATTCACATCCAAAGCTTTTGCCTTGGCAATGGCCTCATCCACCGTCGTGTAATCTGCATCTTTATATGTCAATGCCTGAATTGCTGTTTCTATTGCTGCTGCCATCGCATCCACCTCTGCCTGCTCCTTAAAGTTCTTATCCCGGTCAACGGCATCTACCGCTGCTGTAACATCCGAAAAGTTCCGGTATAAACCTGCATCCAGACCTTTTACCTTGGTCAGTGCTTCATCCACCGCTGTATAATCTGCACTTCGCAATTTCAACGCTTTGATGGCTTTTTCTATCGCTTTGGCATGACCTTCCACCGTTTCCTGTTCCGTGTAATCCTTGTCATACTCAACAGCATTTACCGCATCGGTCACAGCAGAAAAATCCTCATAATCATTCTTATTCAGCGCATTTACTTTATCAATTGCTTCATTTACCGCTGTGTAATCCGCCTTTTGCACAGACTGCTGTTCATAAGTTGTATGATAAAGTCCAAAACTCATATTCTCATTTGCATTTGCATAAAACCACGTAACATCAAGCATTCCCGAATGATTAATGAATATAGACGGCTGCGCCATAAAAAACACTCCATCTTTACCATGTAGTTTTTGCGGCAGTATTTCTGCTTTTCCTGTTGTATTGTTGTAATAATACAAGCGAATATCTTCCTGCCTGATATCCTGCTCCTTATTTTGCTCATCCATCCATTTTCCATTGGAGGATTTTGTATATTTCATACCATTGAGGGTAATCTCTGACTTATCTATTTTTAATGGGCTGTACTCTCTCGCCGTAATATACTGCATGGAACCGTCTTTGGAAAGAATCGAATATCTTGCGTCTCCTGTTTTAGATACATCTGCGAGTTCCTCAATCTTCCACCCGGATGTGCTGTCCGAATCGGTGCCGATTTCCTTAATCTTTCCATTGCAGTAGTAAACTAATTTGGGCAGATCCGTCTCAACAATAGAGCCATATGTATCCGGCAGATTGACTGTATCTACATTTTTTCCATTATTTACAGCCAGTTTAACTTTGTTATTCTTAAACTCATCCGGAGAATACAAAGACACCTTATCTCTCTGTTTTACCTGATCATACATCACATCCGATACATGTGTCCCATCCACAGCCTCTTCATAAAGTACTGCAACCGAACCATTGAGTTCTGCCACTGTATGAGTGGAAATATAATTGCAGGATTCTGCAAAAACCATCGGTATTAGATTTCCCTTGGCATCCGTCTTGTTATCGTCTGAAGAAAACTTGTTCGTATCCGGATCATAATAAAGTCCCTCGATTCCATATGCGCTGTCATCATTTTTTACATCCGAACAAACAACCCATGTAATGAGTATTTTGTCTCCAAATTTAGTCACATGAGAATTATAAGCGCTGACATCACTTGATTCTTTTGTAACTGTGAGAATCTTATCCGAAAATACTACGGTTGATGACTTTAAAGCCCTAACCGATATTCTCATAGAACCTGCAATCTCATCCTTCGTCTCAGTCCCGTCAAACTTCTTATTTGCATCAGTCCATGTAATGATCATGTTGTTATTAAAAGTGTCATCAGTGTCCGTAAATAGAAATGGGTCCATATCCCATGTTTTATCATCCTGAATTTCCGTAGGACGGCTGACGTTTGCGTACTCTTCCGAACTGCCAGACCAATATAGCTTAGCACAATCTTGTCCATCACTGTCCATATACCATGAATACAATAGCAAATCTGAACTTGTCCCCGGTAGTTTCGCACCTTTCAATCTACAATAGTCAGGATTACCATAATACATAAGATATACGTCTTCCTTACTTTCTGCTGCCGATACTTTGACCGGAACCGTATTGACCAACAATATGAACACTAAAACAAATACCACGAGTTTTACTGATTTGTAATTTTTCTTTTCTTTCTTCTTAACCGTTATCCGCATTAAGCGTCACCTCCATCAAAACCTTCCCTTCTGTACTTGTCCGCAAACAGGGCAACAGCCTGTTTCAAGACGTCCATCTGGGTTTTTAGATAATATTCATCTTCAAACATAGCATAGTGAACACAGGCACGGACGAATATGAAGATTAATGGCGTAATCACCGTATGAGGAATACCAATCTTTGGCTCTAACTGCTTCGCATACTCCGTATACCGCTCATTGACACCCTCAAAGAATTTCTTTCCATACTCAATATACTTGGGAAGTGTGTACACTTGATACATCAAACGATACTTTTTCCCGTGCTTCTTCGCTGTCCAGTAAGGCACCTCTTCAATAAACCGTAACACATCCTTAGGATCGGTAGGTGCCTTTTCCATAAAATCATCCTCTACCTTGGTCATACAATAGGCGGTTGATTCAAGAATCAGCTCATCTATATTTTTAAAGTAACAATACAGATTGCCTGTGGTGCAGTTGCAGGCTGCGGCAAGTGCTTTAATCCCTGTACCAGTCAGTCCGTTTTCCGCATAACATTCGAAGCATTTTTCCATGATTTCCTTTTTTCGTTCATTATGCTGCTCTTTTGTCTTTTTCATATGTATCCCCTTTATTTTATCTGAGTGATTGTTCATTATTAGAATATCATAAACTGACATCAACATCAAGTTTTTTAGAAATTTAGAAAACAAAAACTGTTAGGTTGACTTAATTGCTAGAAAAATCTTTCTACGGTCACCCAATTTTCTCTCTTGCGTTGACTTGTTTATACTTTTTTCTAAATAAAGCCAACTTCTACGAGGTCTAAGTTGACCTAAATTTGCATAATTACAAATACAGTCATTTATTTTTTCGATTTTTATGACCTATTTAGCAAAATATGATTTTCCAGTCAACTTTTGTCTAAAAAATGGTTGACCGAATTTTCGATTTTGAAAAATCCAGTCAACCAGTCACAAACTAAATTAACAATACAAGAATCCCAACAACAGGGGCAAACACCTGATTTATTCCTTCCTTAAGATACCAAACGGCTTGTACAACTTGCATTCCAAGCCTTTGTGCCGCCTCAAGTTCATTGCTTCCACCATCTCCCACATATAGACAGGCATCCGCCTGGTTTCAATACTTTATGTATATTATTCAACAACGCATTATGGTCTGTTATCCAATGAAAAACAGCATTTGAAAAAACAACATCAAACTGTTCTTCAAATGGTAATGCCAGCGCATCACTAACTATAAATTTTATGTCAGGATACTGCTGTTGCGCCCGTTTTATCATGCTTTCCGAACTGTCAACACCAATCACCACTTCTGCCAGTTTCTTTAATTGTACTGTAACAACCCAAATCAAGAATACTTTGATTATTATTCTCAGGCACAAACTCTAAAAGTCCCTTTCCATATTCCGCGACAAAATCATGTTTATTATCATATAAAGCTGCATTCCATTCACTCATTAATTTTCATAAACCTCCAATTTACTTTTCCCTCATTATAACACAATCGTGATTCAGATATTAAACACTTTTTTTGTCTTTGATACTGTAAACTGAATAACCGGTCCCGACAGAATAATTGTCAAAATAGTACATAACCCAAACTTTCCGCCAAGAATAACTCCAATAACAACCATCACAATATCAAGTATCATTCGCACAGCTTTTACCTGCCAGCCATTCTTATCTGCAAGCGAAAATGTCAATGCCTCATAAGAACCACGCCCTAAAGAAGCTGCCGCATAGATTCCCGTTCCCATTGCAAAAAGGATTATACCCAATAACATGATAAGTGCATTTACCCACAAATGCGCACTGTACACATGTATATTTGCAAATAAATCAACACAAAAGCTATATACAATCTGATATAAAATTGTACCAATATGTATCTGTGATCTGTCGTAGAAAAATGCAAATGTAATCATAATTATAGCTACAATCATAGATGCCATACCTATACTTACATGAAAAGTTTCAGAAATACCCTGCCACAAAACGGCAAGAGTTGCACCACCAAACCCAGCATATAAGGCAAGCGTGATTCCATATGCCGCCACCACGGAACCAACCACTATTATAATTATTTTCTTTATCCATTCTAATCTGCTCATTGCCATAACCCCTTTCTGCTTTTGTCACGGCAATTCTTATATTTATAATTTTCCAATAAAATTAAAAGACTATAGACACACTGTTATGTTCAGAAACAGTAAAATCTATAGTCTTCATCCATGTCGAGACAAGCTCTTTATCAATTTAGGTATAATAATAAATATATTATTCTTTTTTGTCAAGATTATATATTTTGGTGTTACAAACTTGAATTGAGATTTCACCTGTTTTAAGAGATTTAATAACTGTTATATTTTGTTATTA
>ERZ773210.36-NODE-36-length-146204-cov-12.120316_pt1 | contig 146204 bp, 136 predicted proteins | sample MGYA00580528_ERZ773210 | MGnify/ENA primary metagenome ERZ773210 (study PRJEB29015, sample SAMEA2737769) | human gut metagenome | biome: human gut; feature: human-associated habitat; material: faeces | place: China | collected 2012 ...
ATCCGTATGGGACATTATGCGGAGTCTCGCGCGTCCCGGTGATGGCGTGAGCCTTGCGGCGACGCAAGGACAAGATAGATCGTCGTTTGATACAGAACCCGGCTTACGGTCCAGTCGTTTTTTCTTTGTTTTTTGCAAAAGCACATCTGTTTTTTGGTGCAGATGTGCTTTTTTGTATTTTTCTGCATAAAAAAGCGCACTATCTGGCAAAAAGTGCTTGTTTATTTCAGATAAATCGTATATAATGTAGTGTACGCCTGTGGTTGTGCCAAGATAGAGGGTGGCACGCACAGGATTATGAAGGGAAACGTATATATTTTATTTAGGGGGATTGTACTTATGGCTGATTACTTTGCAATGGATCACGACGAACTCACCGCTGAAAAGACCGCGCTGGAGGCCCAGTACAAGAAGTTTCAGGGCATGAACCTGAAGCTGAACATGGCCCGCGGCAAGCCCGGCCCTCACCAGATGGATCTGGCCATGGACCTGCTCAAGATGGACAACTACATCACCGACAACGGCTTTGACACCCGCAACTACGGTGAGCTGGAGGGTCTGCCCGAGGCCCGCGCACTGTTTGCCGATGTGTTCGGCGTGCAGCCCGGCGAGGTTTTCGTGGGCGGCAACTCCAGCCTGCAGCTGATGTACAACCTGGTCGCCATCGGCATGATGTTCGGTTTCCAGGATTCCCCGAAGCCCTGGGGCCAGGTCGAGCACCGCAAGTTCCTCTGCCCCGTGCCCGGCTATGACCGCCACTTTGCCATCACCGAGGAGATGGGCTTTGAGCTGATCTCCGTGCCCATGAGCCCCGACGGCCCCGACATGGATATGATTGAAAAGCTCGTCGCCGAGGATGACACCATCAAGGGAATCTGGTGCGTGCCGCAGTACTCCAACCCCGACGGCTACACCTACAGCGACGAGACGATCCGCCGCTTTGCCGCGCTCAAGACCGCCGCCCCCGATTTCAAGATCTTCTGGGATGAGGCGTACATCGTCCACCACCTGACCGATGAGATCATCGAGACGCCGGTTTTGCTGAACGAGGCCAAGAAGTACGGCAATGAGGACCGTGTCTTTATGTTCACCTCCACGAGCAAGATCACCTTCCCGGGCGCGGGCATCTCCGCCATCGCCTGCAGCGAGAACTCGATGAAGTACATGTGCAAGCGCTTCTCGACGATGATCATCAGCTACGACAAGATGAACCAGCTGCGCCATGTCCGTTTTCTCAAGAATAAGGCCGGTGTCCTGGCCCACATGGCCAAGCATCGCCGCCGCCTGGTGCCCTGCTTTGACGCCGTCAAGACCACCTTTGCCGAGGAGCTGACCCCCTGCGGCAACATCGCCCACTGGACGAACCCGAAGGGCGGTTACTTCATCAGCTTGTACGTCATGCCCGGATGCGCCAAGCGCGTAGCCCAGCTGTGCAAGGACTGCGGCCTGACCCTGACGGGTGCCGGCTCTGCCTACCCCTACCACAAGGATCCCGATGACTCGCATCTGCGCATTGCGCCGACCTACCCGAGCCTGACCGAGGTCGAAACTGCTTCTGCACTGCTCTGCGTCTGTGTGCGCCTGGCAGTTGTTGAAAAGCTGCTGGCCGACCAGCAGTAAAATATAATCCCGCCCGCCGGTGCGGGCAAGTTTTTTGGAGGTTTCTATGAACAGAAAAGGGAAGTCATGGCCGTTGTTCGTCGTGGCAATTTTGATCGTGCTGTTCTCCCTGACGGCCATCTTTGGTGTGAGCTATACCTACGGCGACACCAAGAATGTCTACGTCAAGGGCGCATCTGACATCCGTTTCGGCATCGACATCCGCGGCGGCGTGGACGTTACGTTCATGCCTGCCGACGATGTGGAGGCCACCGATGCCCAGATGACCGCAGCCAAAACGGTTATCGAGGACCGCCTTGTCGGCCTCGGCATCACCGACTACGAGAGCTACGTTGACAACAACAAGAATCGTATCATCGTGCGTTTCCCGTGGAAGAATGACGAGGCGGACTTCAACCCGCAGACCGCAATCGACGAGATCGGCACCACCGCCAAGATGGTGTTCCGCAAGGGCTCGTCCGCCACGGGTGAGGAGATCCTGAGCGGTGACGACGTGGCTTCCGCAAGCGCTGCCTACAACGAGACCGAAGGCTGGGTCGTCCAGCTGAAGTTCAACTCTGCGGGCGCATCTGCCTTTGCCACGGCCACCACCGAGCTGGCAGCCAGCAACGGCACGATCTCCATCTGGCTGGATGATAATAACATCTCCACCGCCACGGTCAACGAGGCCATCACCGGCGGTGAGGCCATCATCAAGGGCAACTTCGATCAGGACAGCGCCTCCACGCTGGCGAACCAGATCAACTCCGGCTCTCTGCCGTTTGCCCTGTCCGCCGAGAGCTACTCCACCATCAGCCCGTCCCTGGGTGCCAAGAGCCTGGACGTCATGGTGCAGGCCGGTATCATTGCCTTCATTCTGGTCACGATCCTGATGATCGTGCGCTACCGTCTGCCCGGCACCATCGCGGTCATCTCCCTGATGGGCCAGGCCGCCGCCACGCTGGCTGTTGTGTCCGGCTATTTCACGGTTTTCCCCGGCTCCACGCTGACGCTGCCCGGCATTGCCGGTATTATCCTCGGCATCGGCATGGGTGTTGACGCCAACGTTATCACCGCCGAGCGCATCAAGGAGGAGCTGTCCAAGAACAAGACCCTCGAAGGCGCTGTCAACAGCGGCTTCAAGATGGGCCTGACCCCCATCATCGACGGCAACGTGACCATCGTCATCGTCGCCGCCATCCTGATGGGCGCCTTTGGCCCGACGGACGGCTTCTGGGCCAAGGTCTTTAACCCGATCTTCTACTGGTTCGGACCTTCCACTGCCGGTACGATCTACTCCTTTGGCTTCACCCTGCTGACCAGCGTTCTGCTGAACTTTGTCTTTGGCGTCTGGGCGACCCGCGTTATGATTCGCGGCGCTGTCCACTTCAAGCCTCTGCGCAATGCTTGGCTGTTCGGCGGCAAGAAGGAGGGCGGTGCCGACTTCAAGACCCCGTCCATCAACTTCATCGGCAACCGCAAGAAGTTCTACACCTTCTCCTGTGCGCTGATCGCTGTCGTGCTTGTATTCTGCGGCATCTTCGGCGTCAAGATGGACGTCGAGTTCAAGGGCGGTTCCATGATCACGCTGGCCTATGAGGGCGACGCTGACCTGAACGACCTGAAGTCCACCATCGGCACCGAGCTGGGCAAGTCCAATCTGACCTTGCAGACCGGCTCTGATATTTCCGGCAACCAGACCCTGACTGTCACCCTGCCCGGCAGTGACACGCTGACCACCGAGCAGCTCGACAACCTGCTGGCTGCCCTGAATGAGCAGTACCCCGACAACAACTTCGTCCAGAATGAGGTCAGCAACGTCGATGCCACCATCGGTAAGGAGTTCCTGCTTAAGAGCGTCGTCGCGCTGGTTGCGGCCTGCGTGCTGATCCTGCTCTACGTGGCCTACCGCTTCCGCAAGATCGGCGGGCTCAAGGCCGGTTCTACCGCCATTGTGGCTTTGCTGCACGATATGTTCGTCGTCTTCGGCGTCTTTGTCCTCCTGCGCATTCCCCTGAACGGCAACTTTATTGCTGCCCTGCTGACCATCCTGGGCTACTCCATCAACGATACCGTCGTTATCTATGACCGTATCCGCGAGAACAGCGCCCTGTACGGCAAGAAGCAGATGAGCCTGGCCGAGCTGGTCAACCTGTCCGTCAACCAGAGCTTTGCCCGTTCTCTGATGACCTCCATCACGACCTGCCTCGCTCTGGGCGTTGTCTGCGTGGTCTCGGTCATCTACCGTCTGGACAGCATCTACTCCTTCGCGTTCCCGCTGCTGTTCGGCATGGTCAGCGGCGTCTACAGCACGATCTGCATCGCCACGCCGCTGTGGGTCGACTGGAAGAACAAGAAGAAGGCTGCCAAGAAGGCCTGAGCTTGTAAAAAAGGAGGGAACCCGATATGAAATGCCCCTATTGCGGTGAAGTTGACTCCAAGGTCATCGACTCCCGCCCGACGGAAGACGGTGAAAAGATCCGCCGCCGCCGCGAGTGCCTGAACTGCAAAAAGCGCTTTACCACCTACGAGATCGTTGAGACGGTCCCGCTGATGGTCGTGAAGAAGGATCGCTCCCGCGAGGTCTTTGACCGCCAGAAGCTGCTGAACGGCATGCTGCGCGCCTGCGAGAAGCGCCCCGTCAGCTACACCCAGTTGGATGCCGCAGTGGACCGCATTGAGCAGCAGCTGCTCAACTCCTATGACCGCGAGGTTTCCTCCATCCATATCGGCGATCTGGCCATGCAGGAGCTCAAGCAGATGGACGATGTCGCCTACGTGCGCTTTGCCTCCGTCTACCGTCAGTTCAGCGATGTCAACACCTTTATGGAAGAACTGAAGGATATGCTGGACAGCCGCTCAAAATCCGCTGAAAAATGATTGCCGCACCTGTTCGATCTGGGTGCAGGCGCGCTGCGTCTCCATCTCGAGGTCTGCCAGGCTGTCGGCCTCGGCACAGGGCGGCAGCACGGCCAGCGTCTGGTTGAGCTGATCCAGAATATTGCGGCGCACAAGCAGGCCCAGGACCTGAGTGCTGCGCAGTGCCCGGTTGGCCGCACGGCTGTACGCGCAGCGTGCGGCAGGGTAGTCGCCCTGCTCCGCCAGCGCGTAGGCTGCTTCAAGCTGCCGCTGCATTCCGGCTGTGGTGCGGTCCACATACTGCCCCGCCAGGAACAGCAGCACGCACAGAGCCAGCAGAATGATTGCGGCATACCAATTTCGCTTCATACGCACACCTTTTCAGGCCGCCCCTTTCGGGGCGGCCTTTTTCTGTATCAGGATGGATTTTTTGCCGTTGTAGAGCAGCAGCAGAACCGCCTCGCGGGTCGTCTGCTCACGGCGCAGCAGTGCATCCAGCGCTGCCGTATCCATGCCGAAGAACGCAAGATTTTCCTTGTAAACTGCCTTATCGATGAGCAGCGGCAGCATAGGCGGCTCGCCGCCGTCCTGCGGCATTGGGGCCGCTGTGATGCTGCCGTTCGGCTCGATCACGCCCCAGTAAACATCCTTGGGGGAAAAGATGTCCTTGCCGCGCAGGGCCTCGGCCAGGTCGGATGCCGTGATGCGCAGCTGTGCCAGCTCGTCCTGCAAAATTTCCCCGTTGCGGATAATCGTCACCGGCTTTCCCAAAAGCAGCTGGGCATATTTCGGGCAAAACCAAACCAGCGTGGAGTTCAGAATTTCAAGAGCCGTGATTAAGAAAATCGGCACCAGGCTGGCCGAGAGCGGTAGATCCGGCTCGTCGATGCAGATGGATGCGACGTTGGAGATCAGCAGCGTCGTCACCAGCTCGGCGGGCTGCAGCTCTCCCAGCTGGCGCTTGCCCATCAGCCGCATGGCCACCACCACAGCCAGATACACCAGCACCGTGCGCACAACCGAAGAAATCATCCCGGCACCTCCTCATAAATTCCCGCAAAGGCGGCCACACTATCCTGCGTGAGAGGGGGAGAACCATGACGCAGAAACCGCTATACCGCTCGCTGGATGCCAACCTTGCGCTTCTGGAGGAAATGTTTGGCCGTTCCGACGATTTTTATACCAAGCGCCTGATGCTTGCCGGTATCCCGTGCGCTATCGTCATGTTCACAGGGCTGTCCTCGCCGGAAAAGCTCTGCCGCATGGCGTTGGACATGCTGGACCGTGACCCCGCCATGTTAGGCGGCGGGGAGGGGCTGTGCGACTATCTGCTGACCCAGAGCCGCGTCCCCGCCGAGCCTGACGCGGTGGAGGATCGCACCGCGCTGGTGGAGCTGCTCTCCAACGGACTGTCCGTTTTGCTCATCGACGGCGTGCGGCGCGGCGTCGCGTTTTCGACGCAGGAGATGCCCCAGCGCTCGATCTCGACGCCGATGAGCGAGGGCAACCTGCGCGGCCCGCAGGAGGCATTCACCGAACTGCTGCGCAATAACATTTCGCTGCTGCGGCGGCAATTCCGCACCGGAACGCTTGTGGCAGAAATCTCCACCGCCAGGACCCGTGCCAAGACCGAATACTGTCTGTGCTACGACAGTACCCTGGCCCCAAAGGAAACCATCGACGCTCTGCGGGAGCGTCTGGAGCAGGTGGAGATTCCCGTTCTGCTGGACAGTGCCTACTTTGCGTCGTTCCTCAAGCAGGACAAGCTGAATCTTTTCCCGGCAGCTGCCTACACCGAACGCCCCGCCACGGCCTGTGCCCGCCTGTGTGAGGGCAAAGCCGTCGTTCTTGTAGCGGGCTGTCCGTATGCGCTCATTGTGCCCAGCTTTTTTGCCGAGCACTTCGAGTGCCTCGACGACTACGCCTCGGGCGCAGTGTTCGCCGGACTTATCCGTATTTTAAAATATCTCGCCTTCCTGCTGGCCGTGTTCGGGCCGGGGCTCTACGTCATGGCCGTGGCCTTTGCGCCGGAGATCATCCCTATCCGGCTTTTGACCAAGCTGGCACAGGGCGAGGCATCCACGCCGCTGCCGCCAATGCTGGAAATGCTCTGCGTGACGCTGCTTTTAGAAATCGTCCGCGAGGCCGGGCTGCGTGCGCCGCAGTCTATCAGCCACACGGTCAGCTTGGTCGGCGCGCTCATCATCGGCGAGACCGCCGTCAGCGCGGGCATCGTCAGCGTGCCGGTTTTAACGATGGCCGCTGCGGCGACGATTGCCACGCTGGCTGTGCCGTCGCTGTATGAGCAGTCGATCCTGTTCCGCTTTGCCGTCATCGTGCTGGCCGGGTGCTTCGGCGTGCCGGGGCTGGCCTGCGCCGCACTGACGATTCTGGCGATGGCCTGCGGCAGTGAGCCGTTCGGGTACGACTATCTCTACCCGCTCATGCCGCCGGGCCGGGCCAGCGTGAGGGACGGCTTTGTGCGCAGCATCTGGAGCCGCCTTGCCAAATCCGGGGAGGTGATCAGCCGCCATGAAGCGTGAATGCCCCAGTCTTTTCGCCGCACTGCTCGTCAGTCTGCTCGTCAATGTGCTGCTGCGCAGCCAGACCGCCTACTGGCCGCGCGCCGGGCTTTTCAGTGCGGTGGTCTGTGCGCCGCTGCTGGCGGGCGTCGGCTGGCTGTTTGCCCGCAGCTGGCGGCTGGCCGCCGACCCCGTGTACAAGCTGCTGTTCGGCGCACTGCTCGTCTACACATCGGTACTGGAGCTGCTGCGGCTCTGGCAGCTGGCGGACCGGCTCTATCCCGGTGCGGTCACGCTGACCTCGGTCTGTCTGCTCGTTGTGCTGCCTGTTGTCTATCTGCGGCGGGTTTCGGCGCTGTCCCAGACGGCCTATGCCGTGCTCTGTCTGCTGGTACTGGCAACCGTCGCCATGCTGGCATCGGTGCTTCCGCGGCTGTGCATCGTCAATCTGCAAACTGCCGCACTGACACAGGGCGATTTTCTCGCCGCCGTCAGAGACCAGCTGACGCTCTATCCGGAATACCTGCTGCCCGCGCTCTGGCCCGAGCAGGACAAGCGTGGCCGCCATACGCTGCTGCGGCTGGCCGCGTGGGCACTGGCGTTTGACGTGGGGATGCACCTGATTCTGGAATTGTTCTACGGCGCGGCCATGCCGCTGCGCATCGACCCGGTGCACGCCGCCGCGCGATGCGGAGCACTGTCGATTTTCAACCGGCTCGAGTGGCTGCAATTTATTCTGTGGGTCATGGCCGTCACGGTCAAGCTGGCTCTCTACCTTTATGCGCTGGTGCGGCTGCTGGGCGGGCAGAACAAGGCTGAGGACAGCGCCGCCGGGTTGGATTGGTTTCCTCTGTATCCGGGCGGCGTCTGGCTTTTGTGCGCGGTGCTGCGCAAGCTCGATTTAGATGCGGCCCTCTCACTGCGCAATGTGCTGACCTGGAGTTTTGTGGGCTTGACCGGGATAGGAGGTGCCGCCGCATGTCTGTACCGAAGGCTAAGGCGCTGCTGACCGTCTGCGCCGCGCTGCTGCTCTGTGGCTGCGGGCAGGCGCTCTCCGAGCGGGAGATCGTCCGCGCTGTGTTTTTTGCGCGGCAGCAGGGGGCATACTCCGCCTGTCTGCTGCTGGCCGATCAGAACGCAGAGAGTGACGGCGTGCAGTACAAAACCGTGTCTGCCCGCGGGGACACCGCCGCGCAGGCGCTCCACCTAGCCGAAGACGCTCTGCCGGGCCGGCTCTACTACGGGCTGCTCGACCTGGCCACACTGCCGCCGGGCTGTGATTGGGCTGACGCGCAGACACTTGGCACGCTGCTCTACGACAAGGCCCAGCCCGCGCCGGAGCTTTCGGTTTTTGTGCTGGACACCGCCGACCACAGCTGGGCCGCGGACGCGGCCTCCCTGTATGAGGACATGAAGGCCGTGGAAAGGGAATACGACCTGCACTGCGGCTTACAGCAGCTTTTTACCCAGGCGGACGGCTGTGCAGTGCCCGCCTACCGCGCTGACAGCGGGTATGACTTTGCGCTGCTGGCAGCAGACGGAGCTTCCGTATACGTCTCCGGTTTGCAGGCTCAGCTGGCCGCGGCGCTCTGCGGGCAGACGGGCCGCTTCTTTACGGCCTTTGCGGGTGGGCAGGCCGTCTGTGACACCCGGGTCAACGTCACGGCGGAGGATACCACCGTGCAGCTCCATCTGAGGGATACGGATTTTCAGCCGCTGGGGGCGTACAACGAGGATTGGCAGGCACTGCTCCGCACCGAATTGCAGCAGGCGTTCTCGGCCCTGACCGCAGACGATGCCGCTGATTTTTTCCATCTGCAATTCTGGCACGTCAATCTGTGCGGGCCCGGCAGTGCTCTGCCCGTGCCGCGGCTGGAAATCCTATTGGAATAGGCACAGAAAATGCCCGGCCATTTCTGACCGGGCATCGCTTATTTCTGTCAGGAGAGCGTTGACGGACGGGAAATATAGATCAGATTCGTGTCTGCGATAAAGGTCTGGAAGTTGTAGAGCACCAGCACCTCGTCATAGCCCTCTTTTTCAATTGTGGAATCCAAGCCGTACTTGAAGTTGCGGAAATCCACCACACCGATTTTCGCGTAATTCTCGGTCAGGTAGGGCACGAAGCTGTTCGCGTAGCTGTCCTTGACCACCAGAATACTGCCTGTGCCACGGCCCTCGATCGTTGAATAACCGTTGTTGCCGTCCAAAAAGGCGGCGTACTTATCGCGGGTGTTAAACTTCTGCATATTCACGATGTTTTCCGTCGTTTCCGGCTCGTAGGCGGCCTCGCCCGTGATTTTGTAGATCGTCATCAGGCTGTCGAGCGGGTAGTAGGTGATTTCATCGTTTTCGACGTTCCACAGCCGCGTAGCCGAGTAGTGCGTGCCCTGGAAATCCGTCACCGTGATCGGCTCATGCGCGCCGCGGTCAAACGGCGTCAGGCCCTTGAGGCTGCAGAACTGCTCATAGGCACGGTACGCGCCGTTGGGCGTCCAGTGGTGGTCGGTCTTGAAATACAGGTATTCGTCCTTCAGGTCTGTGAACGTCCCGCGCAGGTCGATGACATCGGCGCTCTGGCCGACTTTGGCAAAAATATCATCGAGCATCGCGTTTTCATCCACCATCGGTGCGCCTGCGGGCAGCTTCTCCGGGTAGATGACGCTGGCCGACGGGGCCAGCAGGAAGGTGACCTTGCCCGGGTGGTTCGCGGCAAACTCGCTGACGGCCTGTACGTTCTTGGCAAGCTGCTTCCGGGTGGCGTCGTCCACCGTGAACAGCTTTGTGAACATCCAGCGGTCCTTACCCAGCAGAATGCCGCCCTCCTCCGCCTTCCGGAACAGCACCTCGTCCGCCGCGCGCTGGGTGTTGACCGCTGCGTCACGCAGGGAGAACTGATCCTGCATCCAGCGGGCAAAGCCGCTCTGCCAGCTCCCGTCCAGCAGTGCGCTCATGCTGAACGCCGGGAGCTGTGCGGCCTTGCGGTTTTCCAGCTCGAGCTGCGTGCGCTTGGGCCACACAATATTGACGAGGGAGAACCCGAACAGCAGCACGGCGCAGAGCACCAGCAGCGGATACCCCGCACGGCGTCTGCCGCCGTTTTTACGGTACACAACCTTTGACATTTGTCCGTTCCTCCTCTCAGAAATTCGCGTACAGCGCAGTAGCGTTCGTGGCGGCCACTACGTAGCAGACGCACAGCGCGGTCAGCAGGGCAAACACAAGGAGCTTTGCCACAGTATTTTTGCTGATTTTCTCCCACAGCCAGTGCGGCAGCGCGGACGAGCAGACACAGCCCAGCACCAGCAGCACACCGTAATTGCGCAGGTAGTACACGGGCGAAATGCCGCCCTGGGGCACAAACAGCTTTTGCAGCAGCAGACCCAGCGGTGCGCCGGGCTGGTTGGCCGTAAAGATGCCCCAGCCCAGCACCACAAAGAACAGCGTATAGATATGCGGCCAGACCTTGCCCTTTTTGAGATATTTCAGCAGGAAGTTTTTTTCAATCGTGAGCAGCACAAAGTAGTAAAGGCCCCAGGCAATAAAGTTCCAGCTGGCCCCGTGCCAGATGCCGGTAGCAGCCCAGACCAGAAACATATTGAGCAGCTGGCGCGCCTGGCCCTTGCGGTTGCCGCCCAGGGGAATGTAGATGTAATCCCGGAACCAGCCCGACAGCGTAATATGCCAGCGCCGCCAGAACTCGGTGATGCTGCCCGAGATATACGGCAGGTTGAAGTTGGCCGGACAGTCAAAGCCGAGCAGTGCGGCCAGGCCGTTGCTCATCTCGCTGTAGCCCGCAAAATCAAAGTAGAGCTGTAAACTGTAGGCGATGATGCCCAGCCACGCCAGCGGGGTCGAGACATTCGTCAGCCCAACGCCGCCCGCGCCGATGATGTCGGTCCAGAGTGCGCCGATGGAGTCCGCCAGAATGACCTTCTTCGCAAGGCCGAACACAAACAGCTCTGCGCCGTGCTCGGCCCTTGCCGGCGTGCAGCGGTTCGCGCCGTCGTGCAGCTGGTCGGCCATCTCGCGGTATTTGACGATGGGCCCGACGATCAGCTGCGGGAAGAAAAGCACATACACTGCAAACGTGATGAAGTTTTTCTCCGGCGCGATCTTGCCGGTGCAGACGTCGACCTCATAGCTGATGATCTTGAAAATGTAGTAGCTGATGCCCAGCGGCAGCACCGTGCCGATGTTCAGCGCCGCCAGCCCCAGATGCACGACCTGGTTGACCGTGTCGATCAGGAAGTTGGCATACTTGAAGTACACCAGCACGCCCAAATTGACGAGCACCGCTGCCAGCGGCAGCAGACCGCGCAGTTTGGACTTTGCCCGCGCTGTCAGCAGCGCCCACAGGTAGTTAAAGACGATCAGCACGGCGATCAGCGGCAGGAACGCAACACCGGTCCAGCAGTAGAAGATGAGGCTTTCTGCCAGCAGCACTGCATTTTTGGCGCGGCCCGGCACCAGATAATACAGCAGCAGGGAAAGCGGCAGGAAGCAGAACAGGAACACCACACTGTTAAAAACCATGGCGGACTCCCTTTCTTTGGGTGAATTTCATCGTTAGCAAAAAAGGCCGTTGCCGAACGGCAGCGGCCTGCAGGGTACAGGGATCAATCAGAAGTTCAGCGCAGTCTCCAGCGCGGTATCGATGGGGGCGTAGTCGGGGTTGGCGATACCGGCAATGACGATGGCAACATAGTTGCCGTTGGTCACAATGCGGGCATCCTTGGCCAGTGCGACCTTGTCGGCAAACTCGGCGTACAGGTCATTGGCGGACAGGCTCTCCTTGTAGGCTTCCAACTCTGCCTTGACGGCATCGACCTTGCCATCTTTGGCCTGGGCAACAAAGACGAGACCGCAGTCCGCCTGGTCGTTCGTGACATCGCCCTTGTAGCCGACGAGGTTGTCCATCGTCAGCATCAGCTCATTCTCCACGGAGAAGTCATCCAGCGCACGGGGGTTGGCGATGGGGTTCACAGCCTCGATGGCGGCAACAGCGGCATCAAGGTTTGCGGTGTTGGCTTCGTCGCTCACGACGATGTCAGTCTCGCCGTCCGCGCCGCCGATGATGCTTTCCGCGGAGGAGGCTGCCTCGGAAGATGCGGCAGCGGAAGTGCTCTCGCTTGCGGCGGGGGCAGAGTCTGCGGAGGAGCCGCAGGCGGCCAGCAGCATGGCACAGCACAGAATAACGGGGATCAGTTTTTTCATAGGTCAGGTTCTCCTTTTATTATAACACTGTGGTTATTTCCCTCACGTATGGGCATAGCTTGCCCTATACTTTTATAAGGATACACTATTTTCCTGTTTTTTTCAAGGCGTTTCTGGCAAAACCTGCCGCGATACCGGCACAAAAATATGTAAATTTTTTATGCCTTGACAATTCCTCCGGGGCAGGGTATAGTCAAAGAAAATTGTGATTTGCGGGGGTATGCCTGTGCGCAGTCAAAAAGCCCGGGAGACAGCCTGGACCGGGATGCTGTTTGCCTTAGCCATCGCGCTGTCCTATCTGGAATCGCTCGTGTCGCCGCTGCTGGGGCTGATGCCGGCTATTAAATTAGGACTGTCCAACATCGTCGTCATGTACGCGCTGCTGTTTCTGCGCACCCGCACGGCGCTGCTGCTGGTTGTGTTAAAGGCGCTGTTCGCCTTTCTGACCCGCGGGGCCACCGCCGGGTTTCTGTCGCTGTGCGGCGGGGCGCTGTCTCTGGCCGTCATGCTTGTGCTGCTACAGCTGCCGGTCAGCGGGTATATCTTCTGTGCCGGTTCGGCGCTGGCCCACAATCTGGGGCAGCTGGCCGGGGCCGCCGTGCTGCTTTCCAGTGCGATGGCACTGGGCTACGCGCCGGTGCTGCTGGCGGCAGGGCTGATCGTGGGCGGCATCAGCTGTATTTTGTCCCGGGCGCTGTTTGCTGCACTGCCGAAGCAGGCCGGGCGGCAGCACCGGGGGAGTCCGTTTTAAAAATAAGAATCTTTCTTAATTTTTTTATTTTGCCTATTGACATTTATGCGTACATGCCGTATAATAAAGCCATCGACACAGGAATGTGTCCTAGGAGCAATTACAAAATAACAGGAGGCAATTCTTATGACTAAGTATGTTTGCACCGTTTGTGGTTATATCGCAGAGGGTTCCATCCCCGAGTTCTGCCCGGTCTGCAAGGCCCCGGCATCCAAGTTCATTGAGAAGAAGGACAACACCTACGTCACCGAGCATGTCGTCGGCATCGCCAAGGACGTTCCCGAGGAGATCAAGCAGGGTCTGCGCGAGAACTTCAACGGCGAGTGCAGCGAGGTCGGCATGTATCTGGCCATGAGCCGTGTCGCTGACCGCGAGGGTTATCCCGAGATCGCCGAGGCTTGGAAGCGCTACGCCTTTGAGGAGGCCGAGCATGCCTCCAAGTTTGCCGAGCTGCTGGGCGAGGTCCTGACCGACAGCACCAAGAAGAACCTGCAGATGCGCGTTGACGCCGAGTGCGGTGCCTGCGCCGGCAAGATGGATCTGGCCAAGAAGGCCAAGGAGCTGAACCTCGACGCCATCCACGACACCGTCCATGAGATGGCGAAGGACGAAGCCCGCCATGGCCGCGGTATGCAGGGCCTGCTGGACCGCTACTTCAAATAATCACTGACCAAGCCGCCTGACGCCCCGGAGCCTGAACGCTCCGGGGCGTTTTTGCATAGGATACGCAGGGGTGGTACTATGCGGCGGTGCAGTGCAAAAGACAGGCGGCAAGCCCGGCGGCGCGGTTTCTGCCTGTTGGCCGTTCTTGTACTGACTGCGGGGGTGCTGTCCCTGAACCGCTACGTCAACACCGTCGTCAAGCCGACGCTGCACGAGCTGGCCGAATACGAGGCCCGCTCTGCCGCCGTGCAGGCCATGAACCGCGCCGTTGCTGCGGAGCTGACGCGCTCCCCGGCGCTGTGCGACGCGCTTTTTACGCAGGACTCCGGGCTTGTCAGTCTGGACGCCGCAGCCGCCGGGGCCGCGCAGACCCAATTTGTCAGCGCCGTGCAGACCGAGATGGACGCTCTGCCGGAGATCTGCTATGCCGTCCCGTTCGGCAGTCTGACGAACAATTCACTGCTGAGCGGCCTTGGCCCCGGCTGGCTGCTGTCGATTCGGCCCAAGGGGTATGTGCAGGGGGAGATACGCGAGACAACACAGTCGCTTTCCATCAATACCACACGGTACAGCGCGGTTTTGCAGCTGTCCGTCACCGTCAACATGATTTTGGACGGCAGCACGGCAACGCTGACTGTTGCGGCGGACTATCCGCTGGCAAGCCTGCTCGTCTGCGGCGATATTCCGAACGCCTATGCCTCCGATTTGGATTGAATTTGCCCCCGCAGATGTGGTATACTAAGCTGATACCAACAAACGGAGTGTAGCAATATGGAATTAGAGCAAGCCCGCAAACGCGCCGAAGAACTGCGCGTCATCATAGAAAAAAACAACCGCTTATACTACGACCAGGACGCCCCCGAGCTGGAGGATTTCGAGTACGACGCTTTGAACCGTGAGCTCAAGCAGATCGAAGCCGAATACCCTGAGCTGGTCACGGCCAGCTCACCCACGCAGCATGTGGGCGGCACGGCCAGCAGCAAATTCAGCAAGGTGACCCATGCCGTCAAGATGGAGAGCCTGCAGGATGCGTTCTCGTTTGACGAGCTGCGGGAGTTTGACACCCGCGTGCGGGAGGCAGGCATCCGGCCCGAGTACGTCGTCGAGGCCAAAATCGACGGCCTGTCTGTCAGCCTTGAGTACCGCATGGGCCAGCTGGTGCGCGGCTCGACCCGCGGCGACGGTGTCGTCGGCGAGGATGTGACCGAGAACATCATGACCATTAAGGACATTCCGCACGAGCTGCCTGACGCGCCGGACTTTCTCGAGGTGCGCGGCGAGGTATATATGCCGCACTCGGCGTTTTTTAAATTAAAAGAGCAGCAGGAGCTGGAGGACAAAACGCCCTTCAAGAACCCCCGCAACGCGGCGGCTGGCTCACTGCGTCAGAAGGATTCCAAAATCACTGCGGAGCGCGGGCTGTCCATCTTTGTCTTTAACCTGCAGCAGTGCGAGGGCCGCACCTTCAAGACCCACCGTGAGACGCTGGACTATATCAAATCACTGGGCTTCCCGGTCTCTCCGCGGTACAGCGTGTTTGAGAATATCGAGGATGCTATTAAAGAAATTGAAGCCATCGGCGAGGCCCGCGGCACGCTGGAATTTGACATTGACGGCGCGGTTATCAAGGTCAACGACCTGGCCGCCCGCCGCACCCTGGGCAGCACGAACAAGTTCCCACGGTGGGCCATTGCGTTCAAGTATCCGCCCGAGGTCAAGGAAAGCGTCGTGCGCAATATCGAGGTCACCGTTGGCCGCACCGGCGTGCTGACTCCGACGGCTGTGTTCGACCCGATCTTCCTTGCGGGCACCAGCGTTTCCCGCGCAAGCCTGCACAACGGCGATATTATCGCAAACTTAGGCGTCGGCATCGGGGACACCATCAAGGTGCGCAAGGCGGGGGACATCATCCCGGAGGTCATCGGCGTTTCGGCCCGTCTGCCGGGCAGCAAGCCCTTTGCCATGCCCACGACCTGCCCGAGCTGCGGCGCACCCGTGGTGCATTTGCAGGACGAAACAGCCCTGCGCTGCGTCAACCCCGAATGCCCGGCGCAGAGCCTGCGCAACCTCATCCACTTTGCGTCCCGCAACGCCATGGCCATTGACGGCCTGGGCGAGGCTGTGGCCGTACAGCTCATCGACAAGGGGCTGGTCTCCACGGTAGCTGACCTGTACACCCTGACCGAGGAGCATCTGCTTACGCTGGACAAGTTCAAAAAAAAGAGCGCACAGAACCTTTTGAACGCAATCGAAGTCTCGAAGCGCAACAATCTTGATAAGCTGATTTTCGGCCTTGGCATCCGCAACATCGGCGACAAGGCCGCCGCGCTGCTGGGTGAGCATTTCGGCAGCATGGACGCCCTGCGCCAGGCCACTGCCGAGCAGATGTGCGAGATCGACGGCTTCGGCGAAGTCATGGCCCAGAGCGTGCTGGAATTTTTTGCAAAGGACGGCACGACCGACCTGCTGAACCGCCTTGCGCACGACGGCGTGAACATGCAGTGGACCGGCGAGAAGAAGGGCACCGCGCTGGCCGGTATGACGCTTGTCGTCACGGGCACGCTGCCGACACTCTCCCGTCAGGAGGCCGAGGCGCTCATCACCCAGAACGGCGGCAAGGCGGCTGGCTCGGTCAGCAAAAAGACGAGCTATGTTGTGGCCGGTGAGGCCGCAGGTTCCAAGCTGACAAAGGCGCAGACGCTTGGCATCCCCGTACTGGACGAGGCCGGGCTGTATCAGCTGATTGAGGATAACGGGCAATAAAACCGCATACACCTTTCAGGGGGCATCCCACCACGGGATGTCCTCTTTTTTGTTCTACCCCGCGCCGCACCCTCATACACTGGCAGTGTGAGGTGAAGAAACGATGGACGAGTACTACCGCATCCTGGAAAGCCTGCCGCCCGCACTGCGCACACCGCTGGCCAAGCTGGACGCCCACTATGCGCCGCACATTCAGGAGATCCGTCTGCGGCTGGGCCAGCCCGTACAGTTCACGATTTGCGGCAGACTGTGCCCCGCGGCCAAATTTCTGCCCGGAACGGGTCTGCCTGCCGCACTGGAGACCGACACCCTGCGGGACTGCTTTCTGCAGCTCTGCCGCCGCTCGGTCTACGCCTATGAGGACGAGCTGAAGCAGGGGTATTTCACCGTGCAGGGCGGCTGCCGCATCGGGGTAGCGGGCTGCCGCGGGCCGGGCGGCTTTTCCGCCGTAACGTCGCTCAATCTGCGCATTGCGCGCTGGCTGACCTGTCCGCTGCCGCCCGAGCTGGAGGCACTGACCGTTGCCCCCACCGGCGGGCTGCTGCTGGCTGGCCCGCCGGGCAGCGGCAAGACCACCCTGCTGCGCTCTCTTGTGCAAAAGCTCTGCGAGGGGGACGCACTTGTCAGCGTCATTGATGAGCGCGGCGAGCTGATGGCCTGTGAGGCGGGCAGTCTGCCCCGCGCAGCGCAGATTCGGTGCGATGTCTACGCCCGCTGCACCAAGGCCGAGGGTATTGCCATGGCGCTGCGCTGCATGAACCCGCAGGTCATCGTCTGTGACGAGCTGGGCACGCCCGGCGACGCCGAGGCTGTCGCACAGGGGGTTGCCTCCGGCGTTGTATTCTTTGCCACGGTACACTGTGACGACCCGGCGGGACTGCGCAAAAAGCCGGCGCTGGCCGCGCTGCTGGATACCGGTGCCTTTGCAAAGGCCGCGTTCCTGTCCGGGCGCTCCCGTCCCGGCGCGGTGGCGCAGTGGGTGACGCTGTGACGCTGCTTTTGCGGCTGCTCGGCACGCTGCTTTTGCTTTTGGCCGGGATGGGCGGCGGCTTTGCCGCCGCTGCCCGCGCCGAGAACAGTCGACGCCAGCTGCACAGCTTTGCCCGCCTGCTTACATACCTGGCCGAGCTGCTGGACGCACAGGCGCTCACCGGACCGGAGCTATTACGCCGCGCAGCGCAGGACCCGGCGTTTGCCGTTTTTTGTCCCGCACCGGGGGAGAGTCTGTCCGCGCTGACACCGCCTGCCTGTATGCCGGACGCACTGCGGCAGGAGGTGCAGTCGAGCCTTTCCGCCGCCGAGGAGGCTCCGCGCCTGACGGCCTGTGCCGCGCTGCACCGACTGGCTTCGCGCTGTGAGGCGCAGTCTGCGGAGGCTGCGGAGCACTGCCGCACGGCCCGGCGGCTATGGCCGCGGCTGGGGGGCTGCCTCGGCGCACTGGCCGCCATTTTGCTGTGGTAAGGAGTGGCCCCTATGGACATCGACCTTGTTTTTAAAATTGCCGCCACCGGCATCATCGTGGCCGTTCTGAATCAGCTGCTCATCCGCTCCGGGCGGGAGGATCAGGCCATGATGACCACGCTGGCGGGGCTGATCGTCGTGCTGTCGATGCTGGTACGGCAGATCAGTGACCTGTTTGTGCTGATCAAAGCTTTGTTTGAGCTATGAGCTATGATGCTGTTGTGCAAGCTGGCCGCCGCGGTACTTGTGGCGGCTGTGTTGACCCTGCTCCTGAAAAAGGACCAGCCCGCGTTCGCGTTCCTCGTCTCGGTCTGCACCGCCGCGGGGCTGCTGGCCATCGTTGTGCGGCAGGTCCAGCCGCTGCTCGACTGGCTGCGCACGCTGGACGAGTATTTTCAGGGGCAGAGCCCGGCAGTGCTTTTGCAGGTGCTGGGCATTGCGCTGGTGGCGCAGCTTGCCGCCGATACCTGCAAGGAGGCCGGGCTTTCCGCGGCGGCTACCGCCATCGAGCTCTGCGGCAGGGTGCTGGCGCTGTTGCAGGCGCTGCCGCTGCTGCAATCGCTGCTCGGCTCGTTTGCGGCCTATTTGCAGTAGTGCTTTTGCTGGCCGTACCGCCGCCTGTGTTTGCGGACGAGCTGTCCGGCGAATTGCCCAAAAGTGTCCGGGACATCTTGGACGAAGGCGGCACTGACCTATCCGACGCCGCCCGCTGGCGCTTTTCCGATTTATGTGACACCGTCGGTGCCTGGGCCGCCGAGGGTTTGCAGCCCGCACTGCACCTTGCGGCGCAGTCCGCCGGGTATCTGCTGCTGGCGGGGCTGCTGGGCCTGCTGGCCGGGGACCCGTACCGCGCCTATGTGGAGATCCTCGCGGTGCTCGGCTTTGGCACGCTGAGCCTTTCCGCTGCCATGCAGCTGACCGAGCTTGTCGCCGCGACGGCGCAGGACTGCCGCACCTATCTGACCGCCTTTGTGCCGGTGTTCAGCGGCCTGGCCGCCGCAGGCGGGCAGACGTCGGGGGCGCTTGTCTACAGCGGCATGTTTTTTGCCATGTCCGGGTTTCTTTCAGCCGTCATCCAAAAGCTGCTTCTGCCTGTCATGCAGCTGTATTTCTGCTTTGCGGTCTCGGCCTGCCTGTGGGACAACCCCGGCATGGGGGATGCCGCCGCGCTGTTTTCCCGCTGCCTGCACTGGCTGCTCAAGGGCTGCGGGGCGCTGTTCAGCCTTGTGCTGGGGCTGCAAAGCGCACTGGCTGCCACGGCGGACAGTGCGGCCCTGCGGACCGGCAAGGGGGTATTGCAGGGTGTCATTCCCGTTGTCGGGGACGCCGCAGCCGCAGCGCTGACGGGCGCTGCCGCCGCCGTACAGCTGCTGAAGGGTTCTCTGGCTCTGGCGGCGCTGCTGGCGCTTGCCGCGCTGTTTGCCCCGGTACTGCTCCAATGCCTTGCCTGCGCGCTGGCCTTTGCCGCCGCGGGCATCCTGGCCGGGGCCACCGGGCAAAGGCAGTGCGCACAGCTCTGCCGCCTTTACTTTGAGGGGGCACGGCTCTGCGGGTCCATGCTGGTGCTGTATTTCTTCATGATTTTTCTGTCCACGGCGCTGTTGCTGCTGGCGGGGAACGGGGGCTTGGGATGACTTCACTGCGTCACATAGCGCTGGGATGCTGCGTGCTGTCCGCGCTGGCGGGCATACTGCGGCTTTTCTGGCCGGAGAACGGCTTTAAATCCGTCATAAATGCCGTGCTGGTGCTGTATATTTTAACAGTGGGCGTGCAGCTGGTGCACGGTCTTGACTGGGACGGCCTTGTGCGGGAGCTGCGCAGCCTGCCCGATGGGCAGGACACCGCCGACTACTCCGATTACAGCCGGGAGCTTGCGCTGGCCGCCTCGGTGGATGCCGTGCGCAAGGTTTTGCGGAACGCCGGAATCAACGCTGCGGTCAGCTGGCAGAATGGCGTATGTGTCATCACACCCGTGGACCCGCGCGACAAGCCCGCCATTGAGGCCCTGCTCGCCGTCAATGCGGGGGAGCTGCCCTGGCGCTTTGCGGAGGCTGCCCCATGACCGCCCGGGAACGTCTGGCTCCGCTGGCCGCCCGGCTACGCGCAGCGCTGGCAGATGAAAAGCAGCGGGTAAACCTGCTGGTTTGCATGGGGCTGGCCGGGCTGTTGCTGCTGGCGGTCTCGTCCTGGCTGCCCGCGGACAGCAACACGCAGAGCGCTACGCCAGCCGCCATGACCGACAGCACCGCCGACTATGCCGCAGAGCTGGAGACCCGCCTGACCGCACTGATCTCCCGTGTGGAGGGTGCGGGCAAGACTGCCGTCATGGTCACGCTGGAATCCGGCAGCGAGAGCATCTATGCTACCGACACCGACAGCGACGGCAGCTCCACCCATGTACTTTTGGGCAGCGGCGAGGCGGACGGCCTTGTGGAGACCGTCGAGACGCCCCGCGTGCTCGGCGTCGCCGTTGTCTGCGAGGGCGGCGGCAGTGCTGCCGTGCAGAGCCGCGTCACTGCCCTGGTGCAGGCACTGACCGGCATCGGCACCAATCATATCACCGTTGCAAAAATGGCATCGGCCAACTAGAGGGAGGAACACCATGAAGCAACTTTCTGCCAAGCTGAAAAGCCGCGGCGCAACTGCCGTCGTTCTGACACTGGCGCTGGGAGCCGCCGTGTACCTGAACTGGTCCTTCTCCCGCGAGGCCCCGCCCAGTCTGGTCGTGTCAGACACCGCCGGGGAAGCTGTGGAGACCTCGGCCCAGGCCGCTGAGCCGATCACCGACCCGCTCGTGCTTGAGACGGCTGCCGGGGCCGATACGCAGATGATGAGCGCTGAGGAAAACGCCAACAAGAACTACGGCGAGGCCCAACTCGTCAGCGTAAACAAGGATTCCGGTACCGAGTTTTTTGAGTCCGCCCGCTTAACGCGCAGCAAGGCGCGGGATGAGGCACTGGACACCCTGAAAAAGTCCCTGAAGGACACCAAGCTGACCAGTGAGGAGAAGGAGCAGCTGACGACCCAGCTAAGTGACCGCATCAGCAATATCACGCTTGAAACCAAGCTGGAAACGCTCATCAAGTCGAAGGGCTTTACCGACTGCGTGGTGAATCTGGAGGGCAGCAAGGCCAATGTGACCGTCATGACCGAGAGCGATGCCCTGAATGCCGAGGAGGTCACCCGCATCCGCGACGCACTTTTGAGCCAGTGCAAGGGGCTGACTGCACAGGACATTACGATTGTAGAGGTAAAATAACTGAACATTCTGTTGCAAACCGTGCTGTTTTGTGGTACACTGATTTATATTAGTAGAACTATGGCCGCAAGGCCGTTTGCAACGGGAGGGTACACACTATGGATGTACACAATACCATCGGCGGCAGCTTACAGATCTCGACCGAGGTTATCGCAAAAATTGCGCGTCTGGCCGCGCTGGAGGTTGACGGTGTTGCCGATGTAGCCACCGGCACCAGCCAGAACGTCCGCTCGCTTCTGGGCCGCACCGGCCTGCAGAAGCCGGTCACCGTCGTCATGGAGGACGGCATTGCCGCCGTCACGGTGCACCTCACCGTTGTGTACGGCAGCAAGGTCATGCCCCTGTGCGAAAAGGTGCAGGAGAACGTCAAGCAGACGATCCAGAACATGACGGGCATCACCGTGTCCCGCGTGGATGTTCTGGTCGTGGGCCTGACCGACGCAGCCGAAAAAGAGTAAGAGAATCAAGGAAAGACAGGAACTTTACGTATGGAGAAAAAGCTGACCCGCCGCGAATCCCGCGAGACGGCCTTCCTGACGGCGTTTGCCGCCACGTTTGAACCCGAAGAGCCGACGGTCCCCGCCGAGGAGCACGCCGCCCCAGACGCATTCGCCAACCAGCTGCTGGCCGCCATGAACGACCACGCCGCCGAGCTGGATGAGATCATCACCACCCACCTGAAGGGCTGGACGCTTTCCCGCGTGCCCCGCGTGAGCCTGGTTGCCCTGCGCCTGGCCCTGGCCGAGATGCTGTACGGCGACGAGCAGAAGCCCGGCGTCGCCATCAACGAGGCTGTCGAGCTGGTCAAGAAATACGGTGCCGAGGACGACTACCAGTTCGTCAACGGCCTGTTGGGTGCCGTTGCGCGTGAGCGCGGCGAGACCCCCGAACCCCAATGCTGACGCTGGGCATCGACACCAGCAATTACGCAACCTCTCTGGCAGTGTTTGACACAGACGCCGGAGAGGTTGTTTGCGATTGCAAAAAGTTTTTGCCCGTCAAGGAAGGGCAGCTCGGTCTGCGGCAGAGCGACGCGCTGTTCCACCACACGGCAGCCCTGCCCGCCATGCTGGCGGAGTTGGGCGCAAGGGCCGACCTGACGCAGGTCAGGGCCGTTGGCGTGTCCGCCAGGCCGCGCCCCGTGGAGGGGTCGTATATGCCGTGCTTTCTGGCCGGTGTCAGCGCCGCGACGGCGTTCAGCCTATCCCGCGCACTGCCGCTCATTGAGCTGACCCACCAGCAGGGACATATTGCCGCGGCGCTGTACGCGGCGGGGGATTTCACGCTGTTTGAGCGGGAGTCACTTGTATTTCATGTCTCCGGCGGCACCACCGACCTTCTTTTGTGCCATGGGGCCGAGCGTATCACGCCGCTGGGCACAAGCAGCGATCTGTACGCCGGGCAGGCTGTGGACCGGCTCGGCGTCAAGCTGGGCTTTCCGTTCCCGGCGGGCGTCTATGTCAGTGAGCAGGCCGCTTTGTGTAAAGAAAAAGTCCATCCCAAGGTCAGTGTACACGGGCTGACGTGCAGTCTGTCCGGCCTTGAGAACCAGTGCGCAAAGCTGCTGGCCGACGGGCATAACGCGCCCTATGTCTGCAAATACTGTCTGCTCTGCGTGGGCGAAACGCTTGTGCGGATGGCAAACAACGCCCTGGCCGAGCATACGGGTCTGCCCGTAGTTTTTGCGGGCGGCGTTATGAGCAGTGATCTGATCCGCACCTATGTGACGAACCGCGTGCCGAACGCACATTTTGTACCGGGAAAATTTGCCAGTGACAATGCCATTGGCATCTCGATCCTGGCGGCGAGGGAGTGTGGCGCATGGCCGACTACATCAATGTAACCAGCCTGAACCGGCTGGCAAAGCGCGTATTGGATCAATGCGACCCGCTGAACGATCTGATCGTCTGCGGGGAAATTTCCGGCTTTACGCGGCATTACAAGAGTGGGCATCTGTATTTCACGCTCAAGGATGAGAACGCCTCCATCAAGACTGTCATGTTCCGCTCCCAGGCACAGCTTTTGAACTTCGAACCGCAGAACGGTATGCTGGTGCTCGTCTACGGACGCGCCACGATCTATGAGAGGGACGGCGCGTTCCAGCTCTACGCTGACTATATGAAGCCCTTCGGCGCGGGTGCCGCGCAGATGGCGTTTGACGCGCTGTACAAAAAGCTGGAGGCCGAGGGGTTGTTTGCGCCCGAGCGCAAGCGCCCGCTGCCCGCCGTACCGATGTGTATCGGCGTTGTCACGAGCAAAACCGGCGCAGCGTGGCAGGACGTGCAGAACGTCATTGGCCGCCGCTGGCCGATGGTGAAATTGCTGCTGGCCCCCGTCAGCGTGCAGGGCATCGAGGCTGAAAAGAGTATCGTGGACGGCATCCGCAGGCTGGACCGCGACCCGCGGCCCGACCTGATCCTGGTCACCCGCGGCGGCGGCAGCAAAGAGGATCTGTGGGTGTTCAACTCCGAGCGTATCGCCCGCGCGGCAGCCGCCTGCCGCAGGCCGGTGGTCTCGGCGGTAGGGCATGAGATCGACACTTCGATTCTGGACTATGTTGCCGACCTGCGCGCGCCGACACCGTCCGCCGCGGCGGAGCTCTGCGTGCCCGATCAGGGGGATGTACGGCAGAAAATATTCATTTTGCAGCAAAATATTCAAAAAAATATACAGAATCGCTGCAATCTATGCTATAATAGGTTTAACCAGCTGGCCACGGCGCAGCTTTTGCAGCGTCAGCACCAGCAGTTAGACCGCCGCGGGCAGGAGCTTGCCATTGCGCAGGCCGCTGTCCGGCAGGCCGCACAACGCCATGTGCAGGATGCCCGGCGCAGCCTGCAAAGCGCCGCTGCGGTGGCGGAATCCCTGAGCCCTTACGCCGTACTGGCCCGCGGCTACGCGCTGCCGGAGCAAAACGGCACGCCCTGCGCCGTCGAAACACTGCGTCCCGGCGAGGCCGTGACGCTGCGCGGCGCCAGAGCCGCCGCAGAATGCCGCGTGGAAGCGGTACACACTTTGGAACAAAAAACAGGGGAGTGATACCCGATGAAGCAGCCCAAATCCTTCGAGGAAGGCATGGACCGCCTGCAGGGACTTCTGACCCAGCTGCAGGATGAAGCCACACCGCTGGCTGATTCCGTCAAGCTGTACGCCGAGGCCGCCGGGCTGATCCATTACTGTAATACAGCGCTGGACAAGGCCCGGCTGCAGGTCGAGGAGATCGACGCCAGCCTTGCCCCGGATGTGGAGGTGCCCCATGACGCATGAGGAATATAAGCAGCAGCTTACCGCCTGGGCCGGTCTGACCGAAAAACGCCTGGCCGCGCTGTGCGATGAATACCTGCCGCAGCAGTCTGAGCTGGGGCAGGCCGCGCGCTACAGCCTTCTGGGCGGCGGCAAACGGGTGCGCGCCGTGCTGACGCTGGCCGCTTGCCAGCTGGCCGGTGCCGACGCTGCCGATGCGCTGGACTATGCCTGTGCGCTGGAAATGCTGCACTGCTACTCGCTCATTCACGATGATATGCCCTGCATGGACAACGATGATTTCCGCCGCGGACGCCCGAGCTGCCACAAGCAGTTTGGCGAGGCTACGGCCCTGCTGGCCGCGGACGCACTGGTCACGGCAGCGTTTGAGGTCCTTGCCCATGCAAAGTGCTCTGCCGAGAGCCGCATTGAGGCCGTGCAGCTGCTGGCCAGAGGCGGCGGGGACCGCGGCATGCTCTACGGCCAGGAGCTGGACAAGCATTTTGAAACTGTGCGCGCCGGTGAGGCCGAGCTTTTAAACCTGCACGCCCACAAAACCGGTGCGCTCATCATTGCCGCCGTCGAGCTGGGCTGTGCCGCCGCGGGTGTGCGCCCCGACACGGACACCCGCAAGGCGCTGGTGCGCTACGCTGCCGAGCTTGGTCTGGTTTTCCAGATCGTCGATGACATTCTGGACGTCACCTCTACGACGGAGGAGCTGGGCAAGCCCGTGGGCAGCGACGCCGACAACGACAAAACCACCTTTATCACGCTGTACGGTTTACAGGGCGCACACGAGGAAGCCGAGCGCCACAATGCCGCAGCGCTGGCCGCGCTGGATGCGCTTGGCCCCGGGGCAGATTTTCTGCGCCTGATGGCAGCGGAGCTGCTGGAACGTAAGAAATAAGGATGTGATCCCATGCCACTGCTGCGCGCTGCGCTGAGTTGGAATTTTGTGCTGGCTACGGCGATCTGTGCATCGCTGCTGGCCCAGCTTATTAAGGTTCTTCTGAATCTGTTTATCTTCCACCGCTTTATTGCCGAGCGTATGTGGGGTGCGGGCGGCATGCCCAGCTCCCACTCTGCCACGGTCTGCGCCATGGTCGTTGCCACGGGGCGGTACTGCGGCGTCAATTCCCCGATCTTCGCCATTGCGGCGGTGCTGTCCATCATTGTCATGTATGACGCCATGGGCGTGCGCTACGAGACCGGCGAGCAGGCCAAGGTGCTGAACCGGATGTTCACCGAATGGATGGATCAGGGCTTTGAGCAGTTCCAGCTGCCCCACGGCAAAAAGCTGAAGGAAATGGTCGGCCATACGCCGATCGAAGTGGTGACCGGTGCGGCGCTCGGCATTGTGCTGGGCTTTGCCATGCCGATGGTGTAAAAACGAGGTGCGTATATGAGCTATCCCTTGCTGGAGCGCATCAATGCGCCCGGAGAAATAAAAAACCTGCCCGCGTCCGATATGCCCGCCCTGTGTGAGGAGATCCGGCAGTTTTTGATCAAGAGCGTTTCCGAGACCGGCGGCCATCTGTCGTCGAACCTCGGCGTTGTGGAGCTGACGGTGGCCCTGCACCGCGTGCTGGACTTCCCGCAGGACAAGCTGCTGTTTGACGTCGGCCATCAGTGCTACACCCACAAGCTGCTGACCGGGCGGCGCGAGGGCTTCGCCCAGCTGCGCCGTAAAAACGGCATTTCCGGCTTTCCCAGCCCGCGGGAGAGCGATTGTGATGCCTTTATTGCCGGCCACGGCAGTGCGGCGCTGTCAACGGCCATCGGCATCGCCCGCGCCAAAAAGCTCAAGAACGAGCCGGGCAAGGTCGTGGTCATCGTTGGCGACGGTGCGTTTACCGGCGGCATGGTCTACGAGGGCATGAACAATGTCAGCAAGCTGAACAATCTGATCGTTATCCTGAACGACAACAAGATGTCGATCTCCAAAAATGTCGGCCAGATGGCGAATTATCTGACCAAGCTGCGCACCGACCCGAAGTACTCCCACGTCAAGGCCCACATGGAGACGACGCTCGAGCGCATCCCCGTGGCGGGTGACGCGCTGGTCAGGGTCTTGCAGGGCGGCAAGCAGCTGATCCGCCGCGGCATCTACAAGTCCACGATGTTTGAGGAGATGGGCTTCCAGTATATCGGGCCCATCGACGGCCATGATGTGGGCATGCTGACCCACACGCTGACGAACCTGCGCGGCGAGCAGTATGCGCCGGTTTTCCTGCACGTCGTCACCAAAAAGGGCAGGGGCCTGAAGCCCGCCGAGGAGAACCCTGGCGAGTTCCACGCCGTATCGTCCATCGATTTGAACCATCTGACTGACCCCGAGCTGTCACCGAAGGATTCCTTCTCGTCTACGTTCGGCTGTGCGCTGGCAGATCTGGGCGACGACGAGCCGCGGCTGTGCGGCATCACCGCCGCCATGAAGTACGGCACCGGCCTGAACTTCTTCAAGCACCGCCATCCCGGGCGCTTCTTTGACGTCGGCATGGCGGAGGAACACGCTGTCACGTTTGCGGCGGGCCTGGCCAGCCAGGGGCTGCTGCCCGTGGTTGCTATCTATTCCACATTTTTCCAGCGTGCCTACGACCAGATCATCCATGATGTCAATCTGATGCAGCTGGATGTGCTGTTCGCTGTGGACCGTGCGGGGCTGGTGCCCGGCGACGGTGCCACACACCAGGGCATTTACGATGTTGCGTTCTTCTCGAATGTGAACATCCCGATTTTTGCCCCCGCCAACTATGCGGAGCTGCGCTACTGGCTGACCTATCTTGTGCGCAAGGCACACGGCCCGCGGACGATCCGCTATGCTCGCGGCGGCGAGAACCCCGCACTGGCGGCGCTGCCCTGCACAGGCGCACGCTACGATGTGCTGGACCCCGTCGATGGCGCACGTATCGCGCTTGTCAGCTACGGTGCCGAGACTGAGGAGATCATTGCCGCCAAGGATCTGCTGGCCCAGCATGGCGTGCAGGCGGACTGCGTCAAGCTGACGCAGCTTTACCCGCTGCCGGACGGTGTGTGCGATACACTGAAGCACTACGACACGATTTTGTTTGCCGAGGATACGGTGCGCACCGGCGGCATCGGCGAGCAGCTGGGCTTTGCCATGCAGCAATGCGGCTGGCAGGGCGAATTCCTGCTGCATGCCGTAGACAACAGCCATCTGCTGCACGCCAATGTGCCCGAGCTGCGCAAGGATCAGCAGCTTGACGCCGCGGCCCTCTGCACAGATATTTTGAACGCTTTAAAGGAGAAACAGGCATGAGCAAGATTCGCCTGGATCAATACCTGTGCCAGAACGGACTGGTACAGAGCCGTGAGCGCGCCAAGGCGCTTATCATGTCCGGCATCGTCTTTGTCAACGAGCAGAAGGTCGACAAGGCCGGTGAGATGATCGCACCCGACGCCAAGGTCGAGGTGCGCGGGCATGACATCGGCTATGTCAGCCGCGGCGGCCTCAAGCTGGAAAAGGCCATGCAGGTCTTTCCGATGCGCCCGGACGGCAAGGTCTGCATGGACATTGGCGCGTCCACGGGCGGCTTTACCGACTGTATGCTGCAAAACGGCGCGGTCAAGGTCTACGCCGTCGATGTGGGCTACGGCCAGCTAGCGTGGAGCCTGCGCACCGATGCGCGCGTCATCAATATGGAAAGAACGAACATCCGCAATGTAAAGCCTGAGGACCTGACAGAGCCGGTTGCGTTTTTCAGCGTGGACGTTTCGTTCATCTCGCTCAAGCATATCTTCCCGGTGGCAGACGCCATCTGCACACCGGACGCTGTCGGCGTCTGCCTGGTCAAGCCGCAGTTTGAGGCTGGCCGCGAGAAGGTCGGCAAAAAGGGCGTCGTGCGCGACCCGGCTACCCACCGCGAGGTACTGAAAATGGCCGAGGGGTATGCCATGGCGAACCACTTTACCCCCGCGGGCCTGGACTTTTCGCCCATCAAGGGACCCGAGGGCAACATTGAATACCTGATGTACGTCCAGCACTGCGATACCCCGCAGCCGCTGCCGGAGGGCCTGATTGAAAAGGTCGTCGCAGCCTCCCACGATACGCTGGACAAAGCGCCCAATCTGCACTGAGAAAGGACCCTGACACAATGTCGGTTTTGCTGATTCCCAACCCGACCAAGGACACCGGGCTTGCCGTTACGCGGCAGGCTGCCGCTGTGCTGGCCGGGCTGGGCGTGCCGGTCTTGATGCCGCAGCCCTTTGCGAACGAATTTGGTTCTGCCGGGCTGACGGGTGTGCATTTTCTGCCCGAGGCAGATGCCTACCGCGCCGCCGACCAGGTGGTGACCATCGGCGGTGACGGCACGCTGCTGCGCGCCGGGCTTTCCTGCATGAAGCACGGCAAGCCCGTTCTGGGTGTCAATCTTGGCCGCACCGGCTTTCTGGCGACCTGCGAGGTCGGTGAGCTTACGGCCAAGCTCAAACGGTTGGCTGCGGGGGAGTTCACCCTTGCCAACCGCCGTCTGCTCCACGCCGAAGCCCCGGCCCACGGCTGGCAGGCTGACGCCATCAATGACCTTGTGGTGTTCGGTCAGACCCGGCTGCACCCGATGGATTATAAGGTGTACTGCGACGGCGCATTGGTGGGCAGCTACCGCAGCGACGGCATGATTCTGGCAACGCCGACGGGCTCCACCGCGTACTCGTTCTCGGCGGGCGGGCCGATCCTGGACGCCGCCGCGGACGTATTGGTTCTGACGCCGGTCTGTGCGCACAATGTACACGCCGCGCCGCTTGTGTTTGCGGCTGACCGCCATCTGAAAATTATCGCCGATGCCGAAAACCGCGACGGCAGCTTTGCCTGTGCGGACAGCAGCGCCCAGTGCGACCTGCTGCCGGGTGAAAGCCTGCTGGTGACCGGCTGCGGGCAGCGCCTGCGGTTGATTGCCTTCGACGACGCGGAACAGTTCCATGCGATTGAAAACAAATTGATGAGGAGATGATCCCTGTGAAAAGTGCACGTCATCAGGCAATTCTTGACCTGATCGAACAGCACCCTATTGACCGGCAGGAGGACCTGCTGGCCCACCTGCGGGAGGAAGGCTTTGACGTGACGCAGGCCACGGTATCCCGCGATATTCGTGAGCTGCAGCTGGTCAAAACAGCCACCGCTGACGGGCGTTACCGCTACGTGCCGGCGTCTGCGTCCGGCAAGGTAACGCATTCACCCAGCCGGTTTGAGATGATTTTCCGCGAGTCGGTGCTCAAGGTGGATTACGCCGGGCACATGGTACTGGTCAAGTGTTTTTCCGGCATGGCCAACGCTGCGTGCGAGGTGTTCGACGCCAAGCAGTGGGACAATGTCGTCGGCACGCTTTCCGGCGATGACACGTTCTTTATCTTGATGCGCAGCGAGGATGACGCAGCCGCCATCTGCAAGCAGCTGCAGCAGTACACCCGCCGCGGGTAATTTTAACGACAGGGAGGAGCTGCCCCATGCTGGCAAGCCTGAAAATTGAAAATGTAGCCGTTATTGAAAAAGCCGAGGTGAATTTTACCCCCGGCTTTAACGTGCTGACAGGTGAGACCGGTGCCGGTAAATCCATCCTGATCGACTCCATCAATGCGATTTTAGGCAATCGCACCTCGCGTGAGCTGGTGCGAAGCGGCGCACAGAAGGCGTGCATCTGGGCAACGTTTGAGAGTATCCCGGCCTCCGTCAAAAAGCAGCTGGAAAAATGCGGCTACGAGGTCACCGACGACCTGCTTTTGTACCGCGAGATCAACGCCGAGGGCAAGGGCAGCTGCCGCGTCAACGGCATGCCCGCCACGGCGGCGGTGGTGCGGGACATTTCGTCGGGGCTGCTCTCCATCCACGGCCAGCACGACAGCCAGAGCCTGACAAACCCTGCACTGCATCTGGGGCTGCTGGATCAGTATGCCCAGAACCGCGATTTGTTCGCCGAGTATTACCGCCGCTACCGTGAGCTGGTCACGGTCAAGCGGCAGCTGGATGCCCTGAACGCAAGCGAATCCGACAAACAGCGCCGCATTGAGGCACTGACCGCCGAGATCGACACCATCGACGCCGCGGCCCTGCAGCCCGGCGAGGAAAAGACGCTGCAGGAGCGCAAGAACGTCATCACCCACGCCCAGAGCATTCTGGCAGGCATCACCGCCGCCCATCTGGCGCTGGCCGGTGACGAGGACGGTGAGCAGGCGGGCGCGGCAGACCTCTTGGGCGGGGCCGTTGACGGGCTGCAGAACAGTGCGCGGCTCGACGAGTCGCTGACTGCCATGTCCGAGCGGCTGAACGACCTGTACTACAGCGCGCGCGAGCTGGCTACCGACCTGGCAGACCGGCTGGACGCCTACGGCTTTGACGCCGGGGAGCTGGACCAGATCGAAACGCGGCTTGATACGATCTACCGCATCAAGCAGAAGTTCGGCATGGAGGTCGACGAGCTGCTGGCACGGCGCGAGGCCGCCGCTGCAGAGCTGGAGACATTCCAGTCGTCGGGGCAGAAGATCGCCGAACTGAAAGCGCAGATGCAGACGTTGTATGCCGCCGCCAAGGAGGCTGCCGAGAAGCTGACCCAGAGCCGCCTGAAAGGCTTTGCCGCCATGAACAAGGAGATGAAGGCGGCGCTGGAATTTCTGAACATGCCTGGCATCCGCTTTGCGCTCAAGCATACGCGGGGGCCGCTGTCCTCCCACGGGCAGGATACCGTGGAATTTTTGATTTCGACGAACCCCGGCGAGGAGCCGAAGCCGCTGGCAAAGATCGCGTCCGGCGGTGAGCTTTCCCGCATTATGCTGGCGTTCAAGAGTGCGCTGGCGGACCGCGACGCGCTGCCGACGGTCATCTACGATGAGATCGACACCGGCGTTTCCGGCCTGGCCGCGGGGCGCATCGGGCAGCTGCTGCACCAGACGGCCAGGGGGCATCAGGTGCTTTGCATCACCCACACGCCGCAGGTCGCTGCGTTTGCGGACAACCAGCTGCTGATCCAGAAGAATGTCCGCAAGGACCGCACGTTCACCGAGATCCACACGCTTGACATGGATGGCCGCGTGGAGGTGCTGGCACGGATGATCTCCGGCGACAAGGTCAGCGAGTTGAGCCTGGCCAGTGCGCGGGAATTGATTGAAAAATCCAAATAGCCCTCGCGCCGGCTGCGGGCGCATTCTATATGCACCACCCCTTGACAACCCGTGTTGGATATGATACAGTATCTTTTGTTAAATGCAGTGATGGGAGCCAGTACCCGTCTGTTATGCTTCAGAGAAGCCTCGGTTGGTGCAAGGGGTCGGCAGTGCAGGCGGCGGAATACAGCCCGGAGCAGCAGGCTGAACGCGAAAGCCAGTAGGCTGTGCCGTGTGCGCACGTTACAGCGCTTGGGGTGTACGCAGCCCTTTGTCTGCCGCACCCGCGAAGGCCCGCCGCCGTGAGGGACGGGCAAACAGAGGTGGTACCGCGAACTTTCGCCCTCTGCCAAATTCACATTTGGCAGGGGCTTTTATTTTTGCCCTTGCCGCAACAAACGGAGGTAAAACTCATGACGATTTATGACGAACTGAAGGCCCGCGGCCTGATTGCCCAGGTCACCGACGAGGAGGAGATCAAGGAGGTCATCAACAACGGCAAGGCCACGTTCTACATTGGCTTTGACTGCACGGCGGACAGCCTGACTGCCGGTCACTTTATGGCCCTGACCCTGATGAAGCGCCTGCAGCAGGCCGGCAACCGCCCCATTGCCCTGATCGGCGGCGGCACGACGATGATTGGTGACCCGTCTGGCCGTACCGATATGCGCAAGATGCTGACCAAGGAGGACATCGACCACAACGCCGAGTGCTTCAAGCGTCAGATGGAGCGCTTTATTGAGTTCGGCGAGGGCAAGGCCCTGATGCTGAACAACGCCGACTGGCTGCTGGACCTGAACTACATTGAGCTGCTGCGCGAGGTCGGCCCCTGCTTCAGCGTGAACAACATGCTGCGCGCCGAGTGCTACAAACAGCGCATGGAGAAGGGCCTGTCCTTCCTCGAGTTCAACTACATGATCATGCAGAGCTACGACTTCTACTACATGTTCCAGCACTACGGCTGCAACATGCAGTTCGGCGGCGACGACCAGTGGAGCAACATGCTGGGCGGCACCGAGCTGATCCGCCGCAAGCTGGGCAAGGATGCCTACGCCATGACCATCACGCTGCTGACCGACTCCCAGGGCAAGAAGATGGGCAAGACCGCGGGCAACGCCGTCTGGCTTGACCCCAACAAGACGAGCCCGTTCGAGTTCTACCAGTACTGGCGCAACGTCGGCGATGCGGATGTGCTCAAGTGCATCCGTATGCTGACCTTCCTGCCGCTGGAGCAGATCGACGAGATGGACCACTGGGAGGGCGAGCAGCTGAACAAAGCCAAGGAGATTCTGGCCTACGAGCTGACGAAGATGGTCCACGGTGAGGAGGAGGCCGAAAAGGCGCAGGCCACTGCCCGCGGCCTGTTCAGCGGTGCCGCCGACCACGAGAATATGCCCAGCACGAAGCTGGACGCCGAGCTTGTCAAGGACGGTGGTGTCGGCCTGCTGGCCGCCATGGTCGCCGCGGGTCTGTGCGGCTCCAACCGTGAAGCCCGCCAGCTTGTCCAGCAGGGCGGCGTCCTCGTCGACGGCGAGAAGGTCACCGACCCGAAGGCTGTTCTGACCGTTGACGCGCTGAACAAGGGCGTCGTCATCAAGAAGGGCAAGAAGGTTTACCACAAGGTTGTACTGTAAAGCAGGGTTGCTTTACAGCAATCCCAACACATAAATACAAGGCCGCAATCCTCCCGCCCGCACCACAAACGGTGTTGGACAGGGGGATTTTTGTATGGTATACTGGAACAAATTTGTGGAGGATAACTATTGTGGATAAAGCAGTTATTTATATACATGGAAAAGGTGGTAATGCTGAAGAAGCTATTCATTACAAACCACTCTTTAGTAATTGTGATGTGATTGGTCTCGACTATACTGCACAGTTTCCATGGGAAGCAAAAGAAGAATTTCCATTACTTTTTAATTCAATTTATAGAAACTACAAGACTGTTGAAGTAATTGCCAATAGCATTGGAGCGTATTTTGCTATCAATGCCTTATCAAATCAGCAAATAGAGAAAGCATATTTTATTTCGCCCGTTGTAGATATGGAAAGGCTTATTGCTGATATGATGATTTGGGCAAATGTTACAGAGGATGAACTCAAAGAGAAAAAAGAAATTCAGACAACCTTTGGAGAGACCCTTTCATGGGATTATCTTTGCTATGCAAGAGAAAATCCTATTATATGGGAAATCCCAACGCACATTTTGTATGGTGAAAAAGATAATCTTACCGCTTATGGAACGATATTTGAATTTGTACAGAGGACTAATTCAACACTTTCTATTATGAAAAATGGAGAGCATTGGTTTCATACGGATGAACAAATGAAATTTCTTGATGAATGGATAATAAAATCTTCCAAATAAATTCCAGTTTGTGCGTCGGGGCGTCGAGGACGCCGCCCCGACGGATTGCAACCCACAAAAAGGGTGCAGCCTTGCAAAAGGGCTGCACCTTTTTTTGATGCCTATTTTTCTCAGCACTGGCGCATCAAACGGACGTAAAATCTCACGGCGCGTCCTACGGTCTCGACGCGGATACGCTCGTTGTTGCCGTGCGGGGTGCCGCACTCCTCAGCGGTCAGGTCGGTTATTAAAATTGCACTTTTCCGGCTGCAAATGTTTTTATACTGCGCATACTTGCCCCCGGGCGTGTTTTGGGCTATAATAAAGGGAGTATCGACTTTCAGGAGGCATCCATGCCCAAAGAGAAACTCAAAACCATCTACGTCTGCACCCAATGCGGCGAGACCAGCCCCCGCTGGCTGGGGCGCTGCCCGTCCTGCGGCGCGTGGAATACCATGACCGAGGATGTCGTAGCCGAGCCTGCCAAAGCGTCCTCCGGCAAGGCCGCCGCTGCGCCGCGTGTAACGGGGCAGACAAGCCTTGTGCCGCAGAAGCTGAAAAGCATCAGCACCACCGAGGAAAAAAGCCGCATCGTGACCGGCATCAGCGAACTGGACCGGGTCCTGGGCGGCGGTATCGTCATCGGCAGTGTAACGCTGATCGGCGGTGAGCCGGGCATCGGCAAGTCCACGATTTTGCTGCAGCTCTGCGGCGAGGTCAGCAAAACCAAAAATGTGCTCTACGTCACGGGCGAGGAATCGGTGCGGCAGATCAAGCTGCGTGCCGTCCGCCTGAACGTCCCCGAGGACAATATCTCCCTCGTTGCCGAGAGCGACGTGGACGAGATCTGCGGTCTGATCGAATCGATGAAACCCGATTTGGTCGTTATCGATTCGATCCAGACGATGCGCTGCACGGATATTTCGTCGTCGTCCGGCACGGTCAGTCAGGTCAAGGAGAGCTCGGCGCGCTTTTTAAATGTAGCAAAAACGCTGGAGATTCCAACCTTCATCGTCGGCCATGTCAACAAGGACGGCGCAATTGCCGGCCCCAAGGTCATGGAGCATATTGTGGATACCGTGCTTTACTTTGAGGGCGACAAGACCTTGCCGTACCGCGTGCTGCGGGCCGTCAAGAACCGCTACGGCTCCACGAATGAGATCGGTATGTTCGATATGACAGGCCGCGGCCTAGCGCAGATCGAGAACCCGTCACAGGTCATGCTGGAGGGGCGGCCCATCGGCATCAGCGGCACCTGCGTGGCCTGCGTCATGGAAGGCACGCGCCCGGTGCTGAGCGAAATTCAGGCACTGGCGACGAAAACAAGCTTTCCCAGCCCGCGGCGCACGGCGAGCGGCTTTGACTACAACCGCATGTACCTGCTTTTGGCCGTGCTGGAAAAGCGCGCCGGATACGCCTTTTACAATCAGGATGTCTACATCAACATCATCGGCGGCCTGAAGCTGGACGAGACTGCCTGCGACCTGCCGGTCTGCATTGCGCTGGCGTCCAGCCTGCTTGACCTGCCGGTAGACGAAAAGACCATCGCCATCGGCGAGGTCGGCCTCGGCGGCGAGGTGCGCAGCGTGACCCATCTGGAAACGCGCCTGCGCGAGGCACAGCGCGTCGGCTTCGACACCGCCATTGTGCCCAAGCACAACCTGAAAATGATTGACCCTTCGCAATTTCCCGGCTTGAAGCTCGTGGGCGTGTCCTACCTGCGGGAAGCCATCAACGCAATAAAATTAAAGTGAGGAATGGACCCATGCCCGAACAGAACGAAAAGAATCTCCCCAAAGCCCCCGCCTTCAATCCGAAGGTCAAGGAGACCATTGCGGCCTTCAAGGAGAACAACAACCCCAAAAATCTCAATGACATCCTGAACGAGCTGGTACGCTCGCCGCTGCTGGCCCCCGCCGTGTTTGACCTGCAGGGCCAGCCCGCCCCCAAGCCGGAGGCCGATGGCCGCGTGCAGCTGCCCAAGGAGACCAAGATCAGCCTGGTAATGGTCACCAGCCCCGAGGGCAAGCGCTACTACCTGGGCTTCAGCGATTGGGACGCTGTGCACGAGTGGCAGAAGGCACAGCCCAAAGCCGCACAGCAGATCATCCTGCTGCGCTTTGATGACTACGCCAACATGATCGCGAAAAACGCCGAGGCCAGCGGTCTGGTCATCAACCCCGGCGACAATAGTCTGCGCCTGGAACGCCCGCTGATCGAGTCCGTCAAAAAGACGAAGGACGAGGTTTCCCAGAAGATCGCAGCACAGCTGGCCGAGCAGCAGGCCCGCCGCATCCATCCCGGCGACAAGGTCACGCTGGTCGAGCCCAGCATGCTGCCCGACGCCCTGATCGACCCGGTTTGCGCGGTGCTGGCCGACGCCCCCGGTGTGGGCTCTGCCTATCTGTCCGTTATGATCGTAAACGGTGACGCCCGCAGCTATCTGCTGGTGCTGGACGGCCCCAAGGACGAGAAGCTCTTTGCCTCCGTAGCACAGGCCGCCCGCCCGTACCTGCTCAGCCGTGAGAAGAAGATGGATCTGAACATCACGACCTCGATTTCTCCGCTGGGCCAGCAGGGTATGCAGGGCAGCGAGCCGTTCTACCGCAAGGGCATTGGCCGCGTGATTGAGGAGGATGACGACGAATGAGCGTAAAGCGTCTGCTGGACTGCACCCCCAGCGAGCTGGCCCAGTACACCAAGGCGGAGCTGCTGGACGCGATTGCGGGCAGCGAGGGCCGCGTACTAGCGTGCGAGACCATCGGCCTGACGCCTCCGCTGCTGGTGGACGTGACGAATGCGGAGTATGCGGCCTCCCTGAGTGCTGACATTCTGCTGCTGAATATGTTTGACGTGCAGCACCCTGTCATCAACGCACTGCCGAAGGTTCCCGAAGTCGAGACCGTGCGGGAGCTCAAGCGCCTGACCGGGCGCGTCGTGGGCATCAATCTGGAGCCCTGCGACCTGCAGGCCGCCAAAAGCAACGATGGAACGCTCTGGAAAATGAGCGGCGGACGCTTGGCCACCGTAGAAAATGCACGCAGGGCCGCCGAAATGGGCGTTGATCTGATCGTTCTGACCGGCAACCCCGGCAACGGCGTCAGCAATGAATTGATCGTAGAAGCGCTGAAAGCGATTTCTGCCGCCGTCGGTGACCGCGTGCTGCTGGCCGCCGGCAAGATGCATGCATCCGGTGTAGCAGGGGAGGGCGGGGAGAAAATCATGACCCCCGCCGACGCCGAGGCCTTCATGGCAGCCGGTGCGGATATTATTCTGCTGCCGGCACCCGGCACGGTACCGGGCATCACACAGGAGTACGCGCACAGGCTGATTGAGGTCGTGCACAGCCGCGGCAAGCTGGCACTGACGGCTATCGGCACCTCGCAGGAGGGCGCGGACGTGGCGACCATCCGCCAGATCGCGCTGATGTGTAAGATGGCCGGTGCCGACATCCACCACATCGGTGATACCGGCGTGCCCGGCATGGCCTTGCCGCAGAACATCATGGCATACTCCATTGCCATCCGCGGCGAGCGCCACACCTACCACAAAATGGCACAGTCTGTCAACCGCTGATAATAGCAAACTGCCCGCAGGAATTTTGCATTCCTGCGGGCAGTTTTTTATTGCAGATTGCGGTAATACTCGGACTGGCCGTCGTAGAGCGTCTTTTCCTGCAATTGATCGATCATATTCAGCCTGACCTTTATCATGGCAATCGCAGCCTCGTTTTGCGCGGCGTTCCAATCCTGCTTCAGCAGCAAAAGGCCGCGGTAATAGTCCTCGGTGCGCTTCATGCATTCGCGCAGCAGGTCGATTTCATCGGGCGTCAGAGCCAGACTGATTTTTTGCTCGTCTGCAGCAGCAGGCTCGGGCGGCTTTTTCTTCGCAAACAATGCCATGGGATTCACACTCACTTTTTCTTGGTAAAGAGCTTTACGGCAAACACAATAACAGCAATCGGAACCACAATTTGAATGATAAGCGCAATCAGCACCGACAACAGTGAGGTCGTAAGCACCAGCGTACCGATGAGCATACCGCTGATGATACGCCACAGCCACGCAAAGACCATCAGCGCAATGATGGCCAGCAGAACCTTGATGATGGTGTCCTTGTTCATAATTTCAACTCCTTTTTATTCATCATACCAGATTTTTCAAGAATTGCAAGCTTGGCGTAGGTTTCATTCGGAGGGGCTGACATTTTCAGACTGCTTTACTTTATCAATAGCAAAGCGCCGTTCGGCAGCCCGGCTTTTTAGGGCTTCCGCTATCGGTTTTTTCCGTTCAGTTCCGAGCTCCGATTCCGGTTTTTTCGCACCCTCCCTGCTTTAACGTCCTCCCTATATTTCGCTAAATTTTCATTTAGCGAAATATTATTACTCGCTAAAATCCTGTCGCGGACGCCCTCGCCCACAGCGAAAAGTCATATTCGCATGATTATACATACGTATACAGATTATCAACGCTTTGTAATATGAGCAGCTATTTGCGTTTCTTATAAGTTAGTGAAATTGACGAGGTGTTGCCTGCTGTGCTACAATAAAAAGCAGAAGCATCGTTTCCGCGTGCTTCTGCAAATCAATATGTTAAGTTGAGGGCTTCCATGAGCAGTTATATTGATGTGGTCCACCCGGAGCGCCATGCGCCGTACCTGGATATTCCTGATGATGTGGTTGACTACCTGCATTACCTCGATTTTGTAAAGCTGCGCTCCCCGCGCACTGTCAACGGGTACTATCTGGACCTGCGCGGCTTCTTCCGCTATATGATGCAGCGCTGGCAGCGCGTGGCCGACGATACGCCGCCCGAGGAAATTGATCTGACAGGCATTACCACCGCCGACATCCGAACGATCACCAAGCACGATATTTTTGATTTTCTTGACCATGCGCGCAGTGCTGACAACGGTCCCAAGGCCCGCGCACGGAAGCTGAGCGCCCTGAAGGGCTTTTTCAACTATATGTGCACGCAAGTCAATCGGCTGCCCGCGAACCCCACGGAAAACATCAGCCTCGGCTCGCCGGCCAGGGCTCTGCCCAAATATCTGACCCGGGACGAAGCCGTTACTTTGTTAAGTAATATACAAAGTGATTTTTACGAGCGCGATTACTGCATATTGACGTTATTTTTGAACTGCGGTATGCGGTTAGCGGAGCTTGTTACGATTGACATGGGTGATTTTCGCGATGACACGATCCGCATTGTCGGCAAGGGCAGCAAGGAGCGGCTTGTTTATTTGAATGACGCCTGTCTGGATGCGCTGCAGCGCTATAAAAAGGTGCGCACTTCCCTGCCGAACCTTGTGGACAGGGACGCTCTGTTCGTCTCCAAGCGCACCGGCAAGCGGCTGTCTGCGCGGCGGATCGAGCAAATCGTCGCGCGCTGCCTGCAAAGCGCCGGCCTGAGCGGACGCGGGTTTTCCCCGCACAAGCTGCGCCACACCGCCGCCACGCTTATGTATCAGGGCGGCGTCGATATGCTGGCCTTGAAGGAGATTTTGGGACACGAGAACGTCTCCACGACCCAGATTTACACCCACATCAACCGTGAGCAGCTGAAAAAGGCTGTAGCCGCCTCCCCGCTGGCCACCCAGAAATACGTGGAGCAAAAGCCGTCAGCGCCCGACGCCCCCGATCCCGATGACGGTGAAGACAGCCCCGACGGCAGCGAAAGCCGCTGACAGCGCCAGCGCCGCGGCAAAACGGACTGCCAGCCGCCGCGCTGTGCCCGGTGTCTCCCGCGCAGCACGCCCGCGCACCGCGCGGAAAAGTTCCATCGCCAGCCGCACTGCCCAGCCTGCCAACCACAGGCAGAGAAGCAGCGTACCCACATCAGAAAGCAGCGTATCCAGCCGATAGTGCAGCAGAGCCGACGCACCGCTCTGCGCTGCCACTGACGCCGCGCATAAGCCCAGGAACAGCCCGCGCGCCGCAAACAGCAGCGCCAGCAAACCGACACCCCACACGCAAAAGCCGCACAGCAGCACCAGTATCAGCTGCAAAAAGCTCACCGCAAGCTGCGCCCCGAAGGCTGCCGCAAGGCTCGTACCTTCGGGGCGGCTTGTGTAGTAGGCCGCCAGCTGCTGCCCCAGAGGCGTTGTCCCGCTGCGTCCCAGCCAGATGCCCGGCAGGTAACCTGCCAGAAATATCACGCCAAATGCCAGCGCCGTCCCGCTTTCCGTCTGCGGCGTATGTTCCCGGTGCGAGCGCTCTACCGCAGGCCGCAGCATCGGCAGCCCCGGACGGCGCAGCGCCGTCTGTGCCGCCCGCATCAGCGGCCCGCCCGCAGGGCCGTCAGTGCACCGCCCAACAGGCCCCCTAGCAGCAGTGCCAGCGGCAGCATGGCGTTGCTTCCCTGCCAATCCAGTCTGCCGTTTGCCAGCAGCGTTGCCGCCAGCAGACAGACCGCGTAAAATGCCCCGCAGCCCAGCCCGCACAGCAGCAGCCTTTTCTGCAATCTGCGGGCCAGCACGGAAGCGGACACAGCCGCCCCCACTGCCGCCGCCATACAGGCCATAGGCCGCACTGCGGACAATGGCAGCCCTGTATGCGTCAGCAGAAACGCCGCCAGCACCAGCAGCAATATGCACACGCCCACGCCGCAGCCAAAGGACAGCAGCAGCGCCGCCACTGCTGGATTTTTAACGCCGGTTTTTGGTTTGCGCAGATTTTTAGCCATAACAAAACGCCCCCTTGCACAGTCAACACTATGCAAGGGGGCGTGGGTTTTATGTCAATTACTTCTTGACGGGGGTGGACTTGCTGTCCTTACCGGTGTCCAGCTTCTCCACAGAGGAGATTGCGGAGCGGCGGAAGCGAATCTTCGTGCGGTCACTGCCGGTCTCGATGACGAGGGTGTCATCCTTGTCCGCAATGGCGCAGACGATGCCGACGATACCGCCGATGGTGGTGACTTTGTCGCCGATCTCGATGGAGTTGCGCATGGCAGCATCCTTCTTATCCTGGCGCTTCTGCGGCAGGTAGATCAGGACGATCATGAACACGATGATAAGGATCATCGGCAGGAAGCTCATCAGCATTTCAGCCGTGGTAGCCGTGCCGGTGGCGGCATTCAGAAACTGGATCATAGCAAGTATACTCCTTAAAAATAACGATTTCTTCTATTATATCGGATAAATGCGCATTGTGCAAGCGTTTTGCCGGAAAAATCAGATGCGGGTATCAAGTTTATGCACATAGGTGTCGTGGAACTGCTGGAAGGTGCCGTTGTCCAGTGCCTCGCGGATGCGCTCCATCAGGTGATTGTAGAAGTACAGGTTGTGCATGACAGCCAAGCGCATGCCCAGCAGCTCGTCTGCTTTCTGCAAATGGCGGATATACGCGCGGGAGAAATTGCGGCAGACCGGGCAGTCACAGTGCGGGTCGATGGGCGACTCGTCGCGCTCGTATTTCAGGTTCTTGATATTGATGATGCCGTCCCAGGTGAACAGATGCCCGTGACGCGCGTTGCGGCTGGGCATAACGCAGTCGAACAGATCAACGCCGCGGTAGACGCCCTCAATGATGTTGCCCGGCGTGCCGACGCCCATCAGATAGCGGATTTTGTTTTTCGGCGCAAACGGCTCTACGGCAGAGATGATGTCATACATGACCTCGGCGGGCTCACCGACGGCTAGACCGCCGATGGCGTAGCCGTCCAGATCATACTCGGCGATCTGCTTCATGTGCTCAACGCGCAGGTCGGCGAACGTGCAGCCCTGGTTGATGCCAAACAGCAGCTGGTCGGGATTGACGGTCTTTTCCTCATGCTTCAGGCGGTTCATCTCGTCCTTACAGCGCAGCAGCCAACGGGCCGTGCGGGCACAGCTGTTCTTGGCGTACTCGTAGGTAGCCGGGTTTTCGACGCACTCGTCAAAGGCCATGGCAATCGTAGAGCCAAGGTTTGCCTGAATCTGCATGCTCTGCTCCGGTCCCATAAAGATACGGTGGCCGTCGAGGTGGGAGTTGAAGGTCACGCCCTCCTCCGTAATATGGCGCAGCTTGGCCAGACTGAACACCTGAAAGCCGCCGCTGTCGGTCAGGATGGGGCCGTCCCACTTGGTAAACTTGTGCAGACCGCCCATCTCAGCCACGAGTTTGTCGCCCGGGCGCAGGTGCAGATGATAGGTGTTGCACAGCATGACCTGTGCGCGGATGTCCTTGAGGTCCAGCGCCGACAGACCGCCCTTGATGGCGGCAGCCGTGGCGACATTCTGGAATGCAGGGGTCTGGACCGTGCCGTGCACCGTGGTAAATTCGCCGCGGCGGGCAGCCCCTTCCTGTTTGATAAGGCGGTAAGGCATAGCTTTCTATCTCCGTTTTTAAAATATTTCATCGAAAAAGGCGGCGCAGGGGGCTTTTTCCCTGCACCGCCTAATAAATTATTATAAAAGAAAATCAGTGGTTCGTCAACTGTAAATCGGCAGGATCACCACCCCCGCCGGGAAAATTATTTTACCTTATAGCGCAAAATGGTTTTGATCCTGTTTTTTTCTGTGCGGGTGGCATTGCTCAGGTAGATTTCCCGGTGACCTTCCTCCGTGCGCGTCAGGCTATGGGCGTGTACAAATTCGTCCATTTTTGCGAAAGAAACCGGCTCATCGTCATACGCGCCGACATGCAAAAGCTGCACACAGGTTTCGCCCGGCACGGTGCCGAAGCAGACTTCTTCCAAGAGCGGGTTTGATTTTCGGTGTTTTGTACGTTCCAGCGCTGCGCACACGCCGTCCTCTCCGACAAAATCCGGCTGGCGGATCACGAGAGTGTAGCGCAGCTTTTCCTTGATGAGCTCGCAGTTCTCAATTTTCTGCCAGACGCCCTCCAGTGGGTACACGGCAAAGTCGTCATACTCGCCCTTTGCAGTCTTTTTGTAAGCCATTTTGACCACATAGGCCACGGAATACAATGCCGATACGCGGTTTGAAAAATCCGTGTCATTCGGGTTTCCTTCACCGTTTATCATGATGCAGCTTTGTGTCGGAACTGTCACCAAGGCAGGGGTTGTTTTTGCACCGTAAAGCTGCTTTTCCTGCCTTCTCCATTCGTATTTCATAAAAAGCGCCTCCTTGCGCTTTTCAGAATACCGCAGAAAGCATGACACCCCCTGTCATGTTTTATATTTTTCTGCCATGCGGGTCAGCTTTTCTTTCATGCTGCGCCGCAATTCGTCGGGCTCCAGGATTTCAACTGCGTCACCATAGGACAAAACGTAGCTATACAGCGTTCTTTCGGGCATATCGACGGTCACATACAGGCTTCCCTGCGCATCCTTCTCCACGGTATCGGTAAATTCGTCATAGACGCGGAAGGCAGCCGCCGGGGAGAACTTCAGCCTTACCGAGATCAGCCGCTCCTGCTGTATCGTCGGTTTTAGCTCCGGGACGTCCTCCTTCCTGCGCAGGAAGGTCTCCGGCAGAAGCGTCAAATCCTTAATGCGGGTCAGCTTGAAAAAGCGGTAGTCGTTTCGCAAAAGGCAGAAGCCGTACAAATACCAGCCCTTGCTCTTGAAAATCAGCTTGACCGGTTCCACCGTGCGGACAGTGCCGCCGCCTTCGCCCGCAAAATACGAAAAGCTGACCCTGCGGCAACTGAAAACAGCCCTTTTGAGCTCGTCGAACAGCTCCGCACCCGCCGTATTTTTGTGCCAGTCGGAAAAATCGACCTCGATCCAATTTGCGCACTGTACCCGGAAAAGCCCGCCCAATTTGGTAAGCAGTTCATCGGTCCGGCTGTCTTCCGCGGCGGCAAGGCCCTGCAGTGCCATCAAAATTTGCTCTTTTTCCTGCGGCGTCAGCAGCGATTTCTCCAGCACAAACTCCGGCAGGATAAAAATACCGCCGCCCTTTCCCTGCACAGTATAAATCGGTATCCCGGCAGCACTGATGGCATCCAGGTCGCGGTAAATCGTTCTTACCGATACTTCAAATTTTTCTGCCAGCTCGGGGGCCGTGGCTCTGCCCTTGTCCAACAGATGATACACGATTTTGAACAGTCTGCCCTGCTCCATACAGTGCCCCCTCGCATCACAACAAAAGCGCCGAAGATCTGCCCCGGCGCTTTCGCAAAAGATATTTTCTGTTACCGAATGAACATCGCATCGCCAAAGCTGAAGAAGCGGTACTTTTCCTCAACGGCGACCTTGTAGGCGGCCATCGTCTTGTCGTAGCCGTAGAAGGCGGCAATCAGCATGATAAGGGTGCTCTCCGGCAGGTGGAAGTTCGTAATCAGGCCGTCGATGGCTTTCAACTCGATGCCGGGATAGATGAAGATGCTGGTATTCCCGCTGCACGGCACGATCTTGCCGTACTTAGCCCAGACAGATTCCAGCGTGCGGCAGCTCGTTGTGCCCACGGCAATGACGCGGTGGCCCGCGGCGCGGGTCTCGTTGATGAGCTTCGCCGTTTCCTCGCTGACGGAGTACCACTCGCTGTGCATCTGGTGGTCCTCAATGGATTCCTCATTCACGGGACGGAAGGTGCCCAGGCCGACATGCAGCGTGACCTCGGCAATGTTGACGCCGCGGGAGCGGATCGTATCCATCAGCTGCGGGGTAAAGTGCAGGCCCGCGGTGGGCGCGGCAGCGCTGCCCAGTTCCTTGGCATAGACGGTCTGGTACTGGCTCTGATCCTCGAGCTGCTTCGTAATGTAGGGCGGCAGCGGCATCTTGCCGAACTCGTCCAGCTTCTCGTACAGTGTCTCGGTGTCGTAGGTAAAGGTCACATACTTATTGCCGTCAGGCAGCGTCTCATCCACCACGGCGGTCAGGCTGCCGTCGCCGAACTCCACCTTCGTGCCCGGCTGCATCCGCTTGCCGGGGCGGGCCAGGCACTCCCAGGTATCGCCCTTGACCTGGCGCAGCAGCAGCAGCTCGCAGACAGCGCCTGTGGGCACCTTGGTGCCCATCAGGCGGGCAGGCAGAACCTTGGAGTTATTGACAACGAGCAGATCGCCCTTTTCAAGATAATGCGGCAGCTCATGGAATACCGAGTGCAGGATCTTATCATTTTTGCGGTCCAGCACCATCAAACGGGCGGCATCGCGGGGGTCGGCAGGCTCCTGCGCGATCAGCTCCTTCGGCAGGTCGTACCAGAAATCTTTTTTGAGCATTTTTGTATCATCCTTTTTTACTTTAAAGCGTTATTGTCTTGACATTCTTATGTGGGAATATTATAATGAATCCAAACACAGAGGCGCGAAGCGCATCAGTACCGGTTTTCATCATGCCCTGCCAGGGGCGAGAGCCGGGAAAGGGTTCTTCGCCGAAGAAAATGCGCGGCACGCATTTTCTGGGTCCGCAGCCGAACAGGTGCGGGACTGTCACGCTGTAAAACAGTGTGTTGCGCTGTGTTATATGCAATATGATATTATATTGCATTTTGTGCCGGTTTTCAAGCCGGTTTTTTTATTATCTGTGCAAATTTCCGTGGGAGCCGCATAGATATAAGGAAGGGTATCGCGAAAGGAAGGTCTTAGTCAGGATGAAACAGTACAATGTTGGTGTTATCGGTGCAACCGGTATGGTCGGCCAGCGCTTTATTACGCTGCTGGAAAATCACCCCTGGTTTAATCTGGTTGCCCTTGCGGCCAGCACACGCAGCGCTGGCAAAACCTATGAGGAGGCCGTCGGCAGCCGCTGGTTGATGAAGACCCCCATGCCCGAGAGCGTTAAAAAGATGGTCGTGCTGGACGCCGCCAATGTGGAGGAGGTCGCCGCCAAGGTCGATTTTGTCTTTTGCGCCGTCAACATGAAGAAGGACGAGATCAAGGCACTGGAGGAGGCCTACGCCAAGGCCGAGTGCCCGGTCGTGTCCAACAACAGCGCGCACCGCTTTACCCCTGACGTGCCGATGGTCGTACCCGAGATCAACGCCGACCACATCGACATCATCCCTGCCCAGCGCAAGCGCCTGGGCACCAAGCGCGGCTTTGTGGCCGTCAAGTCCAACTGCAGCCTGCAGAGCTATGTGCCTGCCCTGCATCCCCTGCGCAAATACGGCATCTCTGACGTGCTCGTCTGCACCTATCAGGCCATCTCCGGCGCAGGCAAGACGTTTGAGACCTTCCCCGACATTCTCGACAACGTCATCCCCTACATCGGCGGCGAGGAGGAAAAGAGCGAGCAGGAGCCGCTGAAGCTGTGGGGCCACATCGAGGGCGACAAGATCGTCTCGGCCGAGTCTCCCCGCTTTACGGCCCAGTGCCTGCGCGTGCCTGTCTCTGACGGCCACATGGGCGCGGTGTTCGTGCGCTTTGAGAATAAACCTTCTAAGGAAGAAATTCTGCAGGCCTGGAAGGAATTCCACGGTCCCGCACAGGATCTGGAGCTGCCCAGCGCCCCGAAGCAGTTCCTGCATTACTTTGAGGAAAATGACCGTCCGCAGCCCAAGCTGGACCGTATGCTGGAAAACGGCATGGCTGTCAGTATTGGCCGTCTGCGTGAGGATAACCAGTACGACTACAAGTTCGTCTGCCTGTCCCACAACACGCTGCGCGGCGCTGCCGGCGGCGCGGTGCTGCTGGCCGAGCTGCTGGCTGCCAAGGGCTATTTTGACTGATTGGCTGCGCATGGCAGCCTTGGTGTAAGGAGAATTCGTATGAAGAGACCCGTATTTACCGGTGCCGCCGTGGCGATCATCACCCCGATGAACACCGACGGCAGCGTCAACTATGACGAGCTTGGCCGCATCATCGACGACCAGATTGCCCACAGCACGGATGCCATTGTCATCTGCGGCACGACGGGTGAGTCCCCGACGCTGACCGACGAGGAGCACACCGAGTGCATCCGCTATACCGTCAAAAAGGCGGCAGGCCGCGTCCCGGTGATTGCGGGTACCGGCTCCAACGACACGAAGTACGCCATCTGGCTGTCCCAGCAGGCTGAGGCCGACGGTGCCGACGCACTGCTGCTGGTTACGCCCTACTACAACAAGACGAGCCAGGCGGGCCTGCTGGCCCACTACACAGCCATTGCGGACGCCGTGCATATCCCCTGCATCCTGTACAATGTGCCCAGCCGCACGGGCTGCAACCTGACGCCCGCCACGCTGGCCGAGCTTGCGAAGCACCCGAACATCAACGCCGTCAAGGAGGCCAGCGGCAACATCAGCCACGTGGCCGAGATCGCAGCGGCCTGCGGTGACAGCCTGAACATCTACTCCGGCAACGATGACCAGATCGTGCCGCTGCTGGCTCTGGGCGGCAAGGGCGTGATCAGCGTGCTGTCCAACGTAGCCCCGCAGTACACCCATGACATCTGCGCCAAATGGTTCGCCGGTGAGACTGCCGAGAGCCTGTCCATGCAGCTCAAGGCGGTGCCGCTTATCAAGGCACTGTTTGCCGACGTCAACCCCATCCCGGTCAAGTGGGCCATGAACCGCCTTGGCTGGAATGCCGGCGACTGCCGTCTGCCGCTCGTTGCGCCCTCCGCCGCAGTGCAGGCGCAGCTGGAGACTGCCATGCAGGAGTTCGGCCTGCTGAAATAATTTCACAGCCGACCCACTGCCATGCCGCGGGTCGGCTTTTTGCTTTTGCACGACTTTTGCATGAAAGGAACAATAACACATGACGGATATTATCATTCAGGGCATCTATGGCCGTATGGGCCGCGCACTGGTCGAGAAGATCGGTGCGCGCGAGGATTGCCGCATCGTCGCCGGTGTGGATCGCGAAGCCGGGCGGATCGGCGAAATCCCCGTTTACGCCGGGTTTGACGCACTGCCCTGCAAGGGCGTCATCATCGATTTTTCCTCACCCGCCGGGGCGGTTGCAGCAGCGCAGTACGGTGCCGCCAACGGTCTGCCCTGCGTCATCTGCTCCACCGGCCTTTCCAGGGAGGATGAGGCTGCACTGGAGGCTGCCAGCACCAGGACGCCGATCTTCCGCAGCGCAAACATGTCAGTGGGTGTCAACGTGCTGATCGAGCTGGCCCGCCAGGCTACGAAGATACTGGGCGGCGAGTTTGACATTGAGATCATCGAGAAGCACCATCATAACAAGCTGGACGCGCCCAGCGGCACAGCGCTGATGATTGCCGACGCCATCAACACCGAGGCGAACGGCAAATATGAGTACGTCTATGACCGCACGCAGGTTCGCCAGAAGCGCGGCGCACAGGAGCTGGGCATCAGCTCTATCCGCGGCGGCGGCATTGTGGGCGAGCACGATGTGCTGTTCTGCGGCCCCGACGAGGTCGTGACGCTGAGCCACAGCGCGGGCAGCCGCGGCGTCTTTGCCGACGGTGCCGTACAGGCTGCGCTCTATATTGCTGCGCTGGCCCCCGGCTATTACACGATGACCGACCTGCTGCGAGGTAAACTGATATGCGAATGAACGGCAACGACCTTGCCGCCTGCGCGGTCATCGCACTGGGCGTCGGCGGCGTAGTTGTCGGCTCTCTGCTGGGCGTCGGCAATCAGGCTGTGACCCTGCCCGCGGTCAATCCGCAGCCCGTAGTCGTGGATATGCCGGCAGAGCCGGAACCAACCGCTACACCGGAGCCGACCCCCGAGCCGACGCCAACCGTCGAGACCGTGCACTTTTCCGCCACGGGCGACGACCTGATTCACGATGGTATCTTTTTGCAGGCTAAGGAGCGCGGCGGCGACCACTACGATTTTGACGCCGCTTACGCAGCCATGCAGGACTACTACGACCAGTTTGATGTGAACTGGCTCAATCAGGAGACGCTCGTCAACGACGAGTTCGCCGCCAGCGGCTATCCGATGTTCTCCACCCCCGGCGAGATCACCGACACGCTGTATAATTTGGGCTTCCGCGTGTTCAGTCTCTCCAACAATCACAGCTACGACAAGGGGGCGGCGGGCATTGAGGCATCCATGGCACACTGGGCTGCCATGCCGGACGATGTGGTCACAATGGGCTTTTACAATCTGGAAACCTATGACAACTACGCCTACCAGACCGTCAACGGCATCACGTTCGGCTATCTCTCCTATACGGAGCACACCAACGGCCTGCCCACGCCGTCCGGCACAGACTATGGCGTTGTGTATCTGGACGACCATGAAACGATTGCCAAACAGATCGCTGATATGCGCCCGAACTGCGATGTTCTTATCGTCAGCGCCCACATGGGCACCGAGGGCACGCACGAGGTCAACGACTTTCAAAGGGAGACTGCTCAGTGGCTGGCCGACCAGGGCGTCGATGTCATCATCGGCACCCACCCGCATGTAGTACAGAACGCCGCATGGCTGACCGGTGTGAACGGCAACACGACCTTCATCGTATACAGCTTGGGCAACTTCATCAACGCGCAGTCCTCGCGCGATAATGTCATCGGCGCGATTCTGGACGTGTATTTTGATAAGACGACCCAGACTGACGGCAGTGTGAGCATTGCCATCCGTGACCCGAAGCTGCACTGCGTTATCAGCCAGTATGAGGCCGGGTACAAGAATATCCGGGTCATCCCCTACAGCCAGTACACAGACGAACTGGGTGCAGCACACGGAGAGTTCACCCTCTCCCGCGAATACATAGAGAGCATGCTCCGCAGTACGATTGACGAGGAGTTCCTCACGTTAGATTGAATGAAAGGATGATTTTTATGTACGGTGTCAGCAAAATCAGCAGCGAGCAGAACATTATGCTCACCACCTTCCCCGGTGCCCAGTACAGCGCACAGAGCCTGGCCGAGCACCTGGACGTTTTTGCCAAGGCCGGTATTGTGGTCGATATGATCTGCCAGAGCGCGCCCCGCGGCTCCGCGGTAGATTTCAGCTTTACGACGAGCTATGACAACTTTGCCGCCGTTATGAAGGCTCTGCCCGCCGCAGCCAAGGCCAATCCCCCGCTGGTCTCCGGCGGCTACAGCAAGATCAACCTCTTTGGTGAGGAGATGGTCACCAGCTGCGGCGTCGCCGCTCGTGCGCTGGCCGCACTGGCCGGTGCAGGTATTGAAATCGTGCTCATCACAACGAGCGACCTTGACATCTCCCTGCTGATCCGCCAGCAGGACGAGGACACCGCCCTCGATGCCCTGCATAAGGCGTTTGCAGTCTGACGGCAATCAAAAAACAGGTGCAACCCCATTTAAAGGGCTGCACCTGTTTTTTATTTATTTTTGCGGTAGCACTTTGCTGCCAGAAATGGCAGGAATACAACCCCATACATGATGGCACTGATTGCCACATCTGTCCAGCTGATGATCTGATTTGAAATATCCGCCGTACCGGTCCAGACTAAGACCATGCTGTTGTTGAGGTAGTGCAGCACCACGGGGAGCCAGATATTTTTGCCGCACTTCTCATACGCAAAGGTGAAAAATACACCGAGCGTCACGCAGACAACAAGCTGTGCGGCAATGCTCTGCAGTGAGGTATCGGGACTGTAGAAGAAAAGATTCAGCGGCAGATGCCACAGCCCCCACAGCACGCCTACGGCCAGTGCGCCGCGCCGTGCGCCGAAGCGGCCTTGCAGGGCTGGCGTCAGGTAGTAGCGCCAACCGTATTCCTCGCCAAAAAACGGCAGAAAGCTCAAAAAGAAGTTCGGTACAAGCACCACTGCCATAACCCACGGTGCAGATGTGCGCCAGTAGGCCAGATATTCAGCCCAGCTATCACCGCCCTGCATCGCCATCGAAAGAAAGACCATAGCGGTCTTGACCGCAAGGAAATAGACGCAGATGACAATCGCCGTCAGGAATTTGCCGTGCAGGCGCAGACCGTAGTCTTCGCGCTTTGTCTTTTTCTCGGTCAGCAGGAAGATCCAGCCCAGCACCGACGCGATAATGATGACAAAGTTTGCAATATTCAGCCAGCCCTCCTGCGGCAGGAACGCAGACAGAACGCTCATGGCGAGCATCAGCGCAGTGGCCGCGATGTGCAGGATGTAAAACCGCTTTGGCGTTCCCTGTCGTCTTGCCAGCAGGAACGCCAGCATAACGCCCGCCGCCGGGTAGAACATCTGGGCGTTGGCAAAAATCGAGGTATCCCGCCCGTTTTGCAGGCAGATGTACAAAAGCGGCATCATCAGAAACGGAATTGCGTAAGCACAGAGCGCAAAGACAGTCAGCTCTTTTTTATTCGTTTTCATCGTCGTCCTCCTTTGGGTTTTCCAACTCAGCGTGGCGCTTTTTGTAAGCCTTCATGCTGAGCTGCAGCAATGCAAAGCACAGTACCCAGGTACAGACCCCCATGATGACCGCCTGCAGCACCGCAATGCCCGCGCCAAATTCTGCAAACTTGATAAGCCCCCACACAAGCACGGCAGCACCGCCCACGACGGACACAACGGCATTGGTTTTCGTATTCGGTTTAAGGTGGCGGTCCCAGATACCGGCACGCAAATCACTTATGACCGCATAGGCGCACCCCAGCATAAAGATAAACCATTCTGCCGCCATCTCCCGCGGGGTAAAGCCCAGCAGACTTTCGATGATCAGCGCCGCCAGCAGCAGCACCCACAGCAGGCAGAAGCCGCGGGACTCGATCTTCAAAAGGGTCTGTTTTTGCATTTCATCAAGATTGTCGCGCTTAAAAAATTCTTTTATGTTCATCGCTCATTCCTCCCAGAACAGCTCGTCCAATGTCTTGCCCAGCACCTTGCAGATGCTGCGGCAAAGGTTGATCGTAGGGTTATACTCCCCTTTTTCAATGGCGTTGATGGTCTGGCGGGACACGCCTACCGCCGCCGCCAGATCCGCCTGCGTCATATCGCGCACGGCGCGGGCGGCCTTCAGCTTCAGATTCTTTGCCATTGCCTTCGTTTCCTTTCCTCTTGCTGTGACTTTACTATAGCACGCGCCTTACATTATGTCAAGTATATATTACTTTTTGAAAAATAAATTTTCCCTGCAAAACCCGCACTTGCGGCAATTCGCCCACTGTGCTATGATAGTTTTTATAGATTATGATAAAGGAAGTTTGGCTATGAAGTACAGCTTTCCCGCTTTTGAAAACGGCTTTATCCGCGCTGCTGCGGCCAGCCCCGCCCTGCGCGTGGCCGACTGCACCTACAACGCCGACCAGATCATCGGCGTCATGCGCGAGTACGCCGAAAAAAATGTGCAGCTGCTCTGCCTGCCGGAGTTTGCGCTGACCGGCTACACCTGCAGTGACCTGTTCTTGCAGGATACCCTGCTGCGTGGGGCCGAGGACGGCCTTGCCGCGATTTTGAAGGCCAGCGAGGGACTGAACGTCGTTGTCCTCGTCGGCCTGCCTGTGCGCCATAACGGCAAGCTGTACAACTGTGCGGCGGTGCTCTGCAACGGTGAGCTGCTGGGTCTGGTGCCGAAAGTACACATGCCCAACTACGGCGAATTTTACGAGAAGCGCCACTTTATCCCCGGTATGCGTGAGCCCGAGTGCATCGAGCTGGCCGGGCAGGAGACGCTGATCGGCACGAACCTTCTGTTTGCCTGCAAACAGCTGCCCGCCTTTGTGCTGGCAGCCGAGGTCTGCGAGGACCTGTGGTCTCCCATCCCGCCGAGCTGTGCCCACGCACTGGCCGGGGCTACCGTTGTGGCAAACCTGTCCGCCAGCGATGAAACCGTCGGCAAGGCAGCCTACCGCCGTGAGCTGGTCTGCGGGCAGAGCGCACGTCTGCTGTGTGCGTACCTCTACGCCGACGCAGGCCACGGCGAAAGCACCACCGACATGACGTTTGCGGGCCACAACCTGATTGCCGAGAACGGCAGTCTGCTGGCCGACGCTGCACCGTTTGCGGGCGAGGATGCCGTGACTGAGCTGGACCTGGGCCGCATGGTGCAGGAGCGCCAGCGCAACACGACGTTTATGCCGGAAACGAACGGCTACACCACTGTGGAATTTGAGCTGCCGCCCGTGGAGCTGGCGCTGATCCGCCCTGTCTCCTGCACGCCGTTTGTGCCGCAGGACGCCGCGACCCGCGCCGAGCGGTGCGAGCTGATTCTGCGCATCCAGGCCGAGGGCCTTGCCAAGCGCATGGAGCACACCCACGCCAAGTGCGGCGTGCTGGGTATCTCCGGCGGGCTGGACAGCTGCCTGGCCCTGCTGGTGGCCGTGCGCGCCTGTAAGGTGCTGGGCCGCGACGCGAAGGATATTGTGGCCCTGACGATGCCCTGCTTCGGCACGACGAAGCGCACCCGCTCCAACGCCGAGATTCTGTGCGAGGCTTTGGGCGTGACGTTCGGCGAGATCAACATCACCGAGACCGTCAAGAGCCACTTTGCGGACATCGGCCAGCCCGCCGACAAGTACGATGTCACGTTTGAAAACTGCCAGGCCCGCGTGCGCACTCTGGAGCTGATGGACTATGCCAACAAGAACGGCGGCTTTGTCATCGGCACCGGCGACTTAAGCGAGCTGGCGCTGGGCTGGGCCACCTATAACGGCGACCACATGAGCATGTACGGCGTCAACACCGGCGTGCCGAAAACGCTGGTGCGCCATATTGTGCAGTACGTGGCCGACACCTGCGGCAATGACACGCTGCGGGACGTGCTGGTGGATATTCTGGACACCCCCGTCAGCCCCGAGCTGCTGCCCACCGCCGCAGACGGCACGATTGCCCAGCAGACCGAAAAACTCGTCGGCCCGTATGAGCTGCACGACTTCTATCTCTACTATGTGCTGCGCTTTGGGTTCAGTCCGACAAAAATCTACCATCTGGCCCGCACAGCCTTTGACGGCCGGTATGAGCCGGAGGTCCTGCTGGCGTGGCTGAAAAATTTCTACCGCCGCTTCTTTGCCCAGCAGTTCAAGCGCAGCTGTCTGCCAGACGGCCCGAAGGTCGGCTCGGTCACGCTGTCCCCCCGCGGCGACTGGCGCATGCCCAGCGACGCCTGCAATACGCTGTGGATGGCAGAATTAGAAAAACTGGAAGTCTGATCGCGTTACTCACGTATAAAAATGCCCGGAACCACTTGCACGGTTCCGGGCATTTTTTATAGCTTTTTGATTTCGGCGTTCAGTGCGTCGTAGGTATAGAGTGTATTGAGCACCTGCAGCAGCTCCTTTTTGCTCAACCGCGGCGGCAGACCGAGGCGGCGCAAAAACACCCGGCGGTTCTCGGCGCTGTTGGCCGTGCCGGAGATGCCCCAGTCGTACAAATCGGTGTACGTGATGGAGCGCGGCAGGGTCGTTTTCTGCTGGCAAGCAGTTTTACTTGCCAGGGCGGTTTCAAGGCCCTGTACAATCAAATCGTCGGATACGCCCTCGACGCCGAGCAGTCCCTCCTTGCCGGGCTCGGCCTTGCGTGACTCCTTGCCCGCAATCGCCGGGACGTAGGCCTGCAGGACATGCTCCGCGCCGACAAGACCCGTGACAAAGTGGCGAATCTTGAACCCGGCGGCGTCGGAGTCTGTCAAAATGATAAGTCCCTGCGCTGCAGCAATGCGCTTGAGCAGCCTTTGCAGCGCGCCGTCCTTGAACACCCGGAAGCCGTCCGTCGTCAGGATCGTGCCGTCCACGATATTGCTAAGGCGTGCGGCGTCGTATTTGCCCTCCACCAGCAGGGCTTGTTCCAATTTCAGCATTTATGCCCTCCCGGCCAGCGCCAGCTCACACAGCGCCTTCTGCATTAAAAGGTCGGCGTCCAGCTTGCTGCTTTTCAGGTCGGTGTCCAGTCTTTGCAGGATGTGCAGGCAGTCCTCCAGCTGGGCACGCTTGAAGCGCAGCGCGGTTTTTTCGGTAGAATTGAGGCGGTAATTCCAATTGCCCTTGTAGCCAAAGTCCTTGGCCACATCGCCGAGGCCCCGGCGGCTGCGGCGGCCCAGCAGCACGCGGTACAGATCCAGATAGTTGCTGATGAGTGCGCCGGTAATCATGATCGGCTCGTTTTGCAGCGCCAGCAGCGTTTTCAGCTTTTGCTGGGCCTTATCGGCCTGGCCGCTCGTCAGCAGCTTGACCATATCGAACGTGTCCGCGTCGAGCGTGACCGTGCCGAGCCGGCTGACCATTTCTTTTGTAATTGTGCTGTAGTTGGCCAGCGCGGCCAGCTTTTCGACCTCATTTTTAAGCAGGAACTGATCCTCGCCGCAGCGGGCCAGCAGCGCAGCCTCGGCACCGGGGGCAAAGTCCGCACCGGCCTCCTTCGCCCAATCGCGGGCCATAGCCTGTAAAGCCGCGCCCGTGGGGCGGTTGAGCTGTACACAGTAGCCGAGCTTCTCGCAGCTGGCAATGAGCTTTTGCTCCCGCTTGCCGGGGCGCAGTTTGCCGTAGCTCTCCTCGATGATGCTCGTCAGCACAAAGATGGCGTTCTCGGTGTCGGCCAGCGTGTCGCAAAGCTCCTGCAAATCCTTGTCGGAATAGGTTGACGGACGGATCAGCGGCATGAGTACCAGGCGTTTGCCGCCGAAGAATGAAATCGTACCGGCAGCTAGCACAATTTCCTCCACCGAGGGGGTCGGCCCGTCCAGCACCGTCGTCTCGGGGTCGTCGCGGTTCAGATATTTCAGCGTCTTCTGCGCCGCCGTGTGGACGAGCGCCTCGTCCGATGCGTAGAAATAGTAGAGCGCGCAGCCTGCCTTCAGGCGTTTTTCCAGCTCCTTTTCACTGTACAGCAATCGTCTGTGCCTCCTCCCAAATCATGCTGCGGCCCGGGCGCAGGGTCAGTCCGGGCGTATCCTCGCCATAGCGCAGGGTGCAGCCTGCAGCGTCGTCCAGCCAGCGCGGTGCGGCAGCGGTGTACAAAATTGCGTCGGGCCGCACGGAATCGGACAGCGTGCCCGGTGCACAGAGGACATCCACCCGCACCGGCTCTGCCAGCTCGAGCCTGCCTGCCCCCACGGCAATGTGCCGCTCCCCCACGCCCAGCACAGCGAGGTTTGCGCTTTTATTATGATACAGGTCCAGCGTCAATCCGTCAAGCACCGGACGGGTCGTAAAGTCGGCAAGCTCCTGCACCGTCACGACCTCTGCCGCGGAAAATTCCATCTGCGTCGGCTTGGCGCGCAGGTCAACGACCAGCGCGGGCTCCTGTCTACTGCGCCCGGCCAGATAGTTCTGCACGGCGCTCCAGTTGCTCTCCCCTCCGCGGAAGAACACCACAGCCTGCCCGTTCTGCACGCAGACGACACAGGGATTGTTGGATGCGCCGACCAGATTGATCTGCACAACATCTCGCTGCATCCAGACACCCAGCCCCACGGCCAGCACTGTGCAGAGCGCCGCCACGGGCAGATAGAGCCGCAGCCGCCTGGCATGCCAGAAGCAGACCGCCAGCGCGCCCAGCACAGCCAGCGCAAACAGCGTGTACCGCTGCGGCAGACAAATCGACGCAAACGGCAGTGCGGCGCAGCACCGTACCAGCCAGAGCAGCCCCTTGAGCCAGAGACTCAGCACGAGGGCCGTCAGGTTCGTGATTGCCGCCAAAAACGGCACGGCGCTGCAAACCAGCAGCAGGATGCCCAGCTGCAGGGCGGGCTGGACCATCCAGACGACCAGCAGGTTGCAGAGCACCCCGACTAGGCTGGCCGCCATGCCGTGGGCCACCAGCACCGGCAGCGTGGCAAGGCTGGCAAGCACTGCCGTTTGCACAGGCTCTGCCACTTGGCATAGCGCCTTGACGGCGGCGGGCTTGTCCTGTGCTGCGCGCTGTTCGGTGCGGGCCAGTGTTGCCGCAGCCTGCACGCCCAGCACGGCGCAGAACGACAGCTGAAAGCCAAGGTCGCACGGCGCATAGGCGTTTTGCAGCCCCAGCAGGATGGCCGCAAAGCTCGTTGAGGTCAGCAGGTCGGGCGGCAACAGGAAGAAGTCCCCCACCAGCGCCACCAACAGCACGATCCCGGCACGCGATACAGAAACCGGCATTCCGGTCAGCAGCAGGTAAAACAGCGCCGCCGCAGCGCGCAGCAAAATCAGAGGCCTATAAAATTTCCATTTGCGGCCAAAGCCCAGCAGCCCGCAGAGCAGCGCCAGATGCAGCCCAGACACCGCCAGCAGATGCGATATCCCCGCCGTGCGGAAGGCCTGCTGCACGCTGTCATCCAGGCGGCTTTTGTCCGCCAGCAGCATGGCGGCCTCGATGCCGTCCAGCTGCCGCGGCAGCCAGCGGCGCAGTGTGGCCGACCAGCGCTGCCGCAGCCGATACAGCGCAAACCGCGGCGCGCGGCTGGCGTCCAGTGGGTGGTAGCTGCCCAGATACTCCGCCTGCAGATAGACACCCTTGCTTTGGCGGCTCAGGCGGTATTTGTTGTCGGGCAGCTCGGTCAGCGCAAATTTTGCAGTGAACCGCTCCCCCGCACTCTCGCCGGGAAAGGACGCGCACTGCACCTTTACGTTGGCCGCCCTGCCGTCAATTTCAGTCAGCCGCAGCGTACCGCGCAGGCGGCTTTCGCTGTAGGAAGCATCGGCGTCCGTCTCCACCACCGCCGTGCAGGTCACGGTCTGCCCGGCCAGCGCCTTGACTGGTCGCACCCATACAAGGGTAAACACCAGAAACCACGCAAGACCGCACAGCGCACCCAGTACCGGGATGGCGCTGTCTCTGCGGCGTTTTATCCATAATAGCGCCAGCCATACCAAAAATGCCGCCGCGGGCACACAGACCAGCGGCGGCAGAATGGCCGCAGCAAGCTCAGCCCCGGCAAAACCGAGACCAAACCAACCGAGCTTTCGTTTCATTGCTTAGTGCAGGAAGAGCGGCAGCGGCTCCAGGAAGAAGATGTCGGTGCGCTTGGCAGCGTCGCCCTCAGCGAGTGCTGCGCAGCAGCCGACTACCGTGCCGGTGCTCTTGGCGGCCAGCGTTTCCAGTGCATGCAGGGAGCCGCCGGTGGAGATAACGTCATCCACGATCAGGATGCGCTTGCCGTCCATATACTCGATGTCCTTCTTGTCGATGACCAGCGTCTGCTTACCGGCAGTCGTGATGGACTGATCCTCGATGATGACAGGCTCACGCATATACAGCTTCGGACCTTTGCGGGCGGGAATCCAGTATTTGCCGCTCTGGCGCGCCATTTCGTAGGCCAGAGGGATGCCCTTGGCCTCGGCGGTCAGGATCACGTCAAACTCGGGGGCTTTTTTCAGCAGAGCTGCGGCGCATGCCTCGGTCAGCTCCACATCACTGAACATGATGAAAGCGGCAATATCCATGTGGTCATTGACCTTGCAGATGGGCAGCTCACGGGTCAGACCCGCAATGTGCAGTGTATAGGTATCTGCCATGTTAGTTTACCTCTCTTTATTGATTCACAAGTGTTTTGTGCAACGCCCGGCATCAGCCCGGAGGCCATGCAAGGCTGCGCTTAGCCAGCACATGAAAGTGCAGGTGCTTAACGCTCTGGCCGCCGTCCGCGCCGACATTGGTCACAACGCGGTAGCCGCTCTCGTCGACGCCCAGCTTTTTGCACAGCTGCGCAATGACCGCGTAGATGTGGCCCAGCAGCGCGGCGTCATCCTCGGTCAGGGCTGCGGCAGACGCAATGTGCTGCTTCGGGATGACGAGAAAATGCACGGGGGCCTGCGGGTCGATGTCGTAGAACGCCAGCAGCTTGTCGTCCTCAAACAGCTTGTTTGAGGGGATCTCGCCTGCGGCGATCTTGCAGAACAGACAATCCTCCATCCGGAATCCCTCCTTTGCAGTGGATTTTATGGCAAAGAATTACTGATTCATTTCCGCCTTGACGATTTCGGGCACAGCGTTCAGTGCGTCGTCGATCTTGGACGTGTCGCGGATACCGGCCATAGCGAAGTCGGGCTTGCCGCCGCCGTTGCCGCCTGCGATAGCGGCAATCTTCTTGACGAGGGCACCTGCCTTCAGGCCGCGGGCCAGGGCGTTCTTGGAAACGCCGACAGCCATCATCGTCTTATTACCGTCGCTGCCGATAAGCACGGTCACGGCGTTGGGGGCCTTGTCGCGCACCTTATCGACCATGTCGCGCAGGGTATCGGCACCGGTGCCGGTCAGGTAGGCGGAGACGATGCGCACGCCGTCGATGTCGGCGGCGTTCTCAAACAGGCCGTCGATCTTGGCGGCAGCCATCTGGGCCTTCAGGATTTCAAGCTGCTTGGCGGTCTCCTTCAGCTCAGCAGCCAGTGCCTCGGCGCGGGCCGGAGCGTCCTTCAGGTTGTTGGCCTTCAGGGCAACAGCGGTCTTGGCCAAAATCTCGGTGCGGTCATCCAACAGATCCAGCACGCCGAAGGCGGTGGTAGCCTCAATGCGGCGGATACCGGCAGCCACGCTGGACTCGCTCAAAATCTTGAAGCAGCCGATCTGTGCAGTGTTCGTGACATGGGTGCCGCCGCAGAACTCGGTGCTCCAGCCGCCGGCGTCGACAACACGGACGACACTGCCGTACTTCTCACCGAACAGAGCCATAGCGCCCATCTTCTTGGCTTCCTCGATGGGCAGGTTCTTGACGGTGACGGGCAGAGCTTCGTAAATCTTCTCGTTGACGCGGCGCTCGACCTCGGCCAGCTCGGCGGGGCTGACAGCGCTGAAATGCGTAAAGTCGAAGTGGGTGATCTGGTCGTCCTGATAGCTGCCGGCCTGATGGACATGCTCGCCCAGGACCTCGCGCAGGGCCTTCTGCAGCAGGTGGGTGGCGGTGTGGTTGCGGCAGATGGCGGCACGGCGCTTCTCATCGACGGAAGCGGTGACCTCGTCGTCAACGTGGATGGTGCCGTCCAACAGCTCACAGGTATGGACGAAATAGCCCTTCGGGGTCTTTTTGACCTGGGTGACCTTCAGCTTGGCGTCGCCGCTGACAAGATAACCGTGGTCAGCGACCTGGCCGCCCATCTCTGCATAGAACGGGGTACGGTCCAGCACGACCAGCACGCCGTCCTTGGCCTCGCCCGCCTCGTCGGTGGCGATGGCATCGACGAGCTCCTCCCCGTCGGACAGAGCCAGAACCTTGGCCTTCTCGGACAGGGTCTCGTAACCGTCAAACTGGGTGGGCTCGGCGGTCAGCTCACCGAACAGGTCAGCGCTCCAACCGGAAATATCCTTGGCCAGGCGCTCGGCGCGGGCGCGCTCACGCTGCTTGGTCATCTCGATATGGAATGCGGCCTCATCGACGGCAAAGCCTGCCTCGGCGGCAATCTCACGTGTCAGGTCGAGCGGGAAGCCGAAGGTATCGTTCAGCTTGAACGCCTCGACACCGGACAGGACCTTCTCATGGGCCTCCTTCAGCCGGCCCATCATGCCGGTCAGGATGTTCAGACCGGCGTCGATGGTGCGGCCGAAGCGCAGCTCCTCGGTGCCGATGACCTTCTTGATATAAGACTCATGCTCGCGCAGCTCGGGGTAACCGGCCTCGCTGGACTCGATGACCGTTTCGACCAGCTCGGTCAGGAACGGGCGGTTGATGCCCAGCATACGGCCATGGCGGGCGGCGCGGCGCAGCAGACGGCGCATGACGTAGCCGCGGCCCTCGTTGGACGGCAGTATGCCGTCGGAGGCCATAAAGACGGTGGCACGGATGTGGTCGGTAATCACGCGGATGGAGATGTCATCCTTCTCGTTCTCGCCGTACTTCTTGCCCGAGATGCGCTCGACGTGGTGCAGAACGGCGGCAACGGTATCGACCTCGAACAGGTTGTTGACATCCTGCATGACGACGGCCAGACGCTCCAGACCCATGCCGGTATCAATATTCGGCTTGGCCAGCAGCTCATAGTTGCCCTTGCCGTCGGCATCATACTGACTGAACACGAGGTTCCAGATCTCCATGAAGCGGTCACAGTCGCAGCCGACGCCGCAGGTCGGCTTGCCGCAGCCGTACTTCAGGCCGCGGTCATAGTAGATCTCAGAGCAGGGGCCGCAGGGGCCGGAGCCGTGCTCCCAGAAGTTGTCCTCCTTGCCCAGGCGGACCATGTGGTCCTCGGGGATGCCGACTTCCTTCGTCCAGATGTCGTAGGCCTCGTCATCCTCCTGATAAACCGAGATGTACAGGCGGTCAGCGGGAATCTCGAGTTCCTTGGTCAGGAACTCCCACGCCCAGGGAATGACTTCCTTCTTGAAGTAATCCTGGAAGCTGAAGTTGCCCAGCATCTCAAAGAAGCAGCCATGGCGGGCCGTGATACCGACGCGCTCAATATCCGGGGTGCGGATGCACTTCTGGCAGGTGGTCACGCGATGCCGCGGCGGCTCTTCCTGGCCGAGGAACCATTTCTTCATGGGGGCCATGCCGCTGTTGATCAGCAGGAGGCTGGGGTCGTCCTTCGGAACCAGCGGGAAGCTGCCCAGACGCAGGTGGCCCTTCGTCTCAAAATAATGCAGGTACTTTTCGCGAAGCTCGTTCAATCCGGTCCATTGCATAGGTGTTGTTCTCCAATCCATAAAATTGCGATGCAGGGTCCGCCACAAAAAATTACAGCCCACGCCCCAATACAGGGACGAAGGCTGTTATGCTTCCGTGGTACCACCCGGTTTGCAGCGCCGCAAGAATAAAATACAACAGCACTGCCGCTTTGTGTCTGCGTTAACGCCGCAGGTACGCTCGGCTCTGCGCCGAAAGCTCCGGGGTGGCTCTGCCGTGCTTCCGCGTGAAAGCCTTGCACCAAACGGCTTTCTCTCTGAGGGACGGAACGGACGGCATTGGCCCTTTCATCGCTATTTTCCTTTTTACAGGCTTATTATATGCCGTTTTGTGCCGCTTGTCAACTAATTTTTCCGCATAAAAGGTCATAACTGCGCAAAAGCTAACGCAGAGAGGAGTGTTTTTTATGGCTGACGTTTTTCCGGAGGTCGGGCAGGTCGTGCTGACGAGCCTGCTGTCGCTGGCCGCGATGTTTATTTTCACCCGCGCGGGCGGCAAGCGGCAGATTGCGCAGATGAGCCCGTTCGACTACCTGAACGCCGTCACTGTGGGTTCCATCGGCGCAGAGCTGGCGACGAATCTTGAGCAGTGGTGGCGGCCCTTCTCTGCGCTTATGGTCTATGGGCTGGTGACGTGGTTCGTGCACTACACTGCCTGCAAGAGCAACACTATGCGCAGCTTTTGGAGCGGACGCAGCCTGATTTTGATGGACGACGGTGTTATCCTGAAAAGCAGCCTGCAGCGCGCTGCCATCGACGTGAACGAGTTCCTGGGTCAGGCCCGCGTGGCCGGGTACTTTGACCCGAACGAAATAGAAACGGCAATTTTAGAGACAAACGGCCAGATCAGCTTTCTGCCCAAAAGCTGCAACCGTCCCCTGACGCCCGACGATATGCAGCTGCACCCGGACGCCGCCAGCACCTGGTATGACCTGATTATAGACGGCCATCTCATGCAGGACAATTTAAAGGCTGCAGGCCGAGACGAGCGCTGGCTGGACGCCCGGCTCCATGCGCAGGGCATCGGCCAGCATGGCGAGGTTTTTTACGCGGCGTGTGACAAAGCGGATGGGTTCTTTGCATGCAGGGTGCGCTAATAATCGAATATGTAAAAAAAGACCTGCCAGAATTCTCTGACAGGTCTTTTTGGTGGAGAATACCGGGATCGAACCGGTGACCTCTTGCATGCCATGCAAGCGCTCTCCCAGCTGAGCTAATCCCCCATAGCTGGCGTCGCCTCGGTGCGTTTGCTCCTGACGACGTTTGCTATTATAGCAAACCTTTTTTCAAATGTCAACAGGTTTTTGCAAAAATCTTATAAAATCTTATCTTATAAATCTTATAAAAGCTGGGTTACGCTTATAAAATATATCAGAATGACAAAAAGGCCGCATTCCCTGCGGAATGCGGCCCTGCAAGCTGTACTTTTAGATAGAGATCGCTTTGGCGATCTCGATCATATCGCGGTCAATCGTCTTGTGCATGGACAGTGCAACGTTGACATCGTAGTCAACGATCTTGTCGCCGGAGACGGCAACAACACGGTTGTAGATGCCCTTGTCCAGCAAATCAATGGCGTGGTAGCCCATCAGCGAGGCGTTCACGCGGTCACGGACCGTCGGGGAGCCGCCGCGCTGGATGTGACCCAGAACGGTTGCACGGGAGTCAACGCCGGTGGCCGCCTGGATCTGGTTGGCCAGCTCCTGCGCACCGACAACGCCCTCGGACACGATGATAATGAAGTGCTTCTTGCCCGTGACCTGTGTCTGGCGCATACGCTCGAGAATATCGCGCTCAAAATCGAACGGGATCTCCGGCAGCAGGACAGCCACAGCGCCGGTAGCGATACCGACGTTCAGGGCAATATAACCGGCATGATGGCCCATGACCTCAACGACAGAGCAACGGTCATGACTCTGGGTGGTGTCGCGCAGCTTATCGATGGCCTCGACAGCGGTATTCATAGCCGTATCGTAGCCGATGGTGTATTCGCTGCAGGCGATGTCGTTATCGATGGTGCCGGGCAGGCCGATGCAGGGAATGCCCTGGTTGGCCAGCGCACGGGCGCCCATGAAGGAGCCGTCACCGCCGATGACGACCAGTGCGTCGATGCCCAGCTCCTTGCAGCGGGCAAGACCCTTGGCCTGGCCTTCCTTCGTCTTGAACTCCAGGCAGCGCGCGGTATACAGAATCGTACCGCCGCGGTGGATGATCTCCGATACGCTGCGGACGTTCATTTCATAAACTTCGCCGTTGATCAGGCCGTTGTAACCACGCTGGATGCCCATCATGCGGTAGCCCTTGCTGATGCCTGCACGAACAATGGCACGCACAGCAGCGTTCATGCCAGGTGCGTCACCGCCGCTGGTGAGCACACCGATCGTTTTGATTTCCTTAGCCATAAAGCGAGCCCCTCCTATTTCGGGAACTATGGACCCGCCTGAACCATTACGATTTATTCAGGCGTGGTCATCACGTTACAATAAATTTTTAACAATCTCGCGACCATACACATTATACCACACTTTGCGCCCTGAAATTATGGATAAATCGCGCAAAACGTATGGATTTATTTTGCAGAGTGTTCAACATCCTGAACTTTTACACAATCCTTGCCCAAAATACGCTCCAATTCGGCGCGCAGAAGCGGATCATCCTTTACCGCCATGTGCCGCGCCAGCATGGCCCTGCCGGTATCTTGGAAGCGGAAATACACCCGCACCGTGCCCCCGTCGAAAATGTTGCAGAGCAGGTTTTCTACCTTGTGCATCTGCGCACTGTCGCGGGAGGGCACAGTCAGGAAATACCCGGCGGCCCCTCCCCCGCTTGTCTCACGCTTGACGCGCTCCACACGGTTCATGCCAAAGTTTTTACCGGGGTCGTAGGTCTCGATGGGCTGCACGCCCTCGACGATCAGGCGGGCGGCCTCGTCCTCCTTGACGGAGACGCGGCCATTGGCGACCACAACGGCGTTTTCCTGCAAGGCCGCGCGGCACTCGGCCAGGATGCGCGGGAACACCAGCAGCTCCATGCTGCCGGTCAGGTCCTCGACGGTGGTAAAGGCCATCAGCGTGTTGGACTTGGTGGTCATGATCTTGTTTTTGACGATTGTGCAGACAAGCGTCACCGTCTGGTTGTCAAACTGCTTTGCGTCCTCGCCCAGCAACTGAGCAATCGTACAGGTGGAAACCTGCGCGATCTGGGCACGGTAGGCGTCCAGCGGATGGCCGGACAGGTAGAGGCCGGAGACCTCCTTCTCCATTTTCAGCAGATCAGAGGCGGAATATTCCGGCAGGTTCGGGACCTTATAGTCGTTTGCTGGTTTCTCGTTCTCCCCTCCGCCCATCAGGCCGAACAGGTCCATCTGGCCGTCCAGATTCTGGCGGGCGTCGGTCTCGACGCTTTTCAGAATACCCTCGACGCTCTCGAGCATACCGTGGCGGGTCGGCTCCAGAGTATCGAATGCACCGGCTTTGACGAGGTTCTCCAGTGCGCGGCGGTTGAGACCCGTGCCGTGCAGCCGCTTGCAGAAGTCATAGAGGCTGCTATAGGGGCGCTCGGCACGTTCCTTAATGACGGCCTCGATCAGGTCGCGGCCCACGCTCTTGACAGCGTTCAGGCCAAAGCGGATCCGCTCGCCGTCCGCTGTGAAGCCGCCGCGCGACACGTTGATGTCAGGCTGCTGGACCTTTATCCCCAAGCGCTGGCACTCCGTTGTGTACTCAATGACCTTGGATGTGTTGTCGAGCACGCTCGTCAGCAGCGCCGCCATGAACTCATGCGGGTAGTGGCATTTCAAATACGCAGTCTGGAACGCCACGTAGGCGTAGCAGGCGGCGTGGGATTTGTTGAACGCATACGACGCAAAGCTGATCATATCGTCGTAAATTTCGTTGGCAATATTTTCCGGCACGCCGTTGGCAACACAGCCTGCGCACTCCTTGCCCGGCTCCTTGCAGCCGTGGACGAAGTGCTCACGCTCCGCCTCCATGACCTTGAGCTTCTTTTTACTCATGGCGCGACGGACGTTATCAGCCTGGCCGAAGCTGAAGCCGGCCAGCTCGCGGCAGATCTGCATGACCTGCTCCTGATAGATGACAACGCCGTTCGTGACATCGACAATGTGCGCCATCTGCGGCGTCTTATAGGTCACATGGGACGGGTCCTTGCGGTTGCGCAGATAGGTCGGAATGGAGTCCATCGGGCCGGGGCGGTAGAGCGAGATCAGTGCGATAATGTCCTCGAGGTTTTTCGGGCGCATGCCGACAAGCACCTGCGTCATGCCCGTGGATTCAAGCTGGAAGATACCCTCGGTCTCGCCCTTTGCCAGCATCGCGTAGGTGTCGGGATCGTCATAGTCGAGGTTCGCAATGCGGAAATCCGGGTCCTTGCGGCGCACGGCCAGCTCGGTATCATGGATGACCGTCAGCGTGCGCAGACCCAGAAAATCCATTTTCAAAAGACCCAGACGCTCGATCTCCACCATGTTGAACTGGGTCACGGGCAGGCCGTCGTTGGTGGACAGCGGCACATACTCGGTAGCGGGGTCACGGGTGATGACGACGCCCGCCGCGTGGGTGGAGGCGTGGCGCGGCATGCCCTCGACCTTCAGCGAGGTGTCGATCAGCTCATGCACCTGATTGTCGGCGTCATACAGCGTCTTTAAGTCGGGGCTGACCTCCAGCGCCTTTTTCAGCGTCATTTTCAGGTCTGTGGGGATGAGCTTTGCCACACGGTCCACGTCCTGATAGCTCATGCCCATAACGCGGCCCACATCGCGCACGGCGGCGCGGGCGGCCATCGTACCGAACGTCACGATCTGGGCCACATGGTCGCGGCCATACTTCTCGTTGACGTAGTCAATGACCTCCTGACGGCGCTCGTAGCAGAAGTCAACGTCAAAGTCGGGCATTGAGACGCGCTCGGGGTTCAGGAAGCGTTCAAAAATCAGATTGTACCGGATGGGGTCTATGTCGGTGATGCCGACGCAGTAGGCCGCCAGACTGCCCGCGCCGGAACCGCGGCCCGGTCCGACGGGGATGTCGTGGCTTTTGGCGTAGTTGATAAAGTCGTAGACGATAAGGTAGTAGTTCGTGTAGCCCATCGTCTTAACGACATTGATCTCATAGGTCAGGCGCTCCTTCAAAGCGTCCGTGACCCTGCCGGGATAGCGGCGCTCGAGACCGTCCCAGCAGAGCTTTTCAAAGTATTTCTGGTTCTCCATGCCGTCCGGGGCCTTGAAGTACGGCAGCTTTGTCTCGCCAAAGGTGAACTCGAAATTGCACTGCTCGGCAATTTTGTTCGTGTTCTCGCAGGCCTCCGGCACCATCGAGAACAGGTCGTACATCTCGTCGGTGGATTTCAGGTAGAACTCGTCGGTCTGGAACTCCATGCGGTCCACATCGTTGATGGTCTTGCCGGTCTGGATGCACAGCAGAATGCTCTGCATCTTGGCGTCCTCTTTCGTGATGTAGTGGGCGTCGTTCGTTGCGACCATCGGGATGCCGGTCTCGCGCGCTAAGCGGATGAGCTGCGGCAGCACGGCCTGGTCCTCCTCAAGGCCGTGGTCCTGCAATTCGATATAGTAGTTTTCCGCACCAAACAGGTCACGGTACCACAGGGCCGTCTGCCTGGCGCGGTCGTAGTCCCCCGCCAGCAGTGCCTTGGGGATCTCGCCCGCGAGACAAGCAGACAGGCAGATCAGGCCGTCGTGGTATTTTTCCAGCAGCTGCTTGTCGATGCGGGGCTTTGAGTAAAAGCCCTCGGTAAAGCCGGCGGAGACCATCTTGATAAGGTTCTTGTAGCCTGTCTCATTTTTGCACAGCAAAATCAGGTGGTTGTTGCCGTCGATGCGGTTGACCTTGTCAAACCGGGTGCGGGTCGCCACATAGACCTCACAGCCGATGATCGGCTTGATGCCTGCGGCCTTGGCGGCGTCAAAAAACGCCACACAGCCGTACATGACGCCGTGATCCGTGATGGCACACGCCGTCTGCCCCATCGCCTTCAGTCGGTCAAACATCCGGTCAATGCGGCAGGCACCGTCCAGCAGGCTGTACTCGGTATGCACATGCAGGTGGGTAAATTGTCTTTGGGTCGTTTCAGGCATTCGTTGCTTCCTTTTCGGTAGGCTCCGGGGCAGCATCCAGACGGGCGGCGGCCTCCTGGATCTTCTTCATGCGGTGGGAAAGCCCGGCCTTGCTGACCGGCGGGTCAAACTTCTGCGCCAGCTTGGCCAGCGGCAGGTCTGGGTACTGCATCCGCAGCCTGGCGGTGTGGCGCAGGGTCTCGGGCAGGGTGTTCAGCGCCCCCGCCGCCTGCAGCTTTTCAATCGCCAGCTGCACCTGCACGGCGGCATTCACGCTTTTGCTGATGTTGGCCGTCTCGCAGTTGGAAAGGCGGTTCGTCTTGTTGCGCATTTCATTGTACATGCGCTGGTCCATGATACGCATGGCCGCGCCGCCCGCGCCCATAAAGGTCAGCAGGTCCTCGATATGATCCGCCGCCTTGATGTAGATCGTGTTCGCGCCCTTGCGCAGTGCGCGGTGCGGGTGGAAGTTATGCTCCGCCAGCATGGCCTCCAGCTGTTGGGAAAGGTAATGCCGCGTGGAGAGGAACTCCAGATTATAGCTCTTTTCGGGGTCTGTCATCGTGCCGCAGCACAGAAACGCCGTGGCGATGAACGCCTGCATACAGTTTTGGCATTTGAAGTTTTCCGGGCGGATGCGCAGGGTCGGCTCCTTGCCGGTGTGGCCAAAGAGCGCCAGCATTTTGGCGACCTCGTCAGGGTTCTTCACGCTGAACTCATACACGGGGCCGGTGGGGCGCTCCTTGCTGATGACCGTCCCCTGCACGCCGCAGCGGCGATAGAGCTTTTGGGCAAAATGGGCCACGCCCTCATTTTCGGTTTGCAGAACAACGCCGCGGTCATCAAAGTATTTGCCAAAACAGGCCACCGCATACGCGGCGGCCATGTTGCAGCAGGGCTTTGAAATTTTGCGGCGCAGTATTTCGTTTTTCACTTCTTGAGAAAAGCTCAAGGCGGTGTTCTCCCTTATTATAGACTTCGGTTCACGTCGCGGTGCTGTACGCTGGGTGCGTAGCCGAGCTTCTTGCAAAATTCACCGATCTTACGCGCAAAGGTGATGGAGCGGTGCTTGCCGCCGGTGCAGCCCACCGCGATCATCAGCTGGCTCTTGCCCTCCTTCACGTAGAGCGGCAGCGCGTATTCGAGCATATACTCATAGCGGTGCAGCAGCTCCTGCGACTCCTCGGAGGCCATGACGTAGTCAACGACCTCCTGATCCAGACCGGTCTTGTGCTTGAGCTCCGGCACATAGAAGGGGTTCGGCAGGCAGCGCACATCGAGCACGAGATCTGCCTCCTGCGGCAGCCCGTACTTGAAGCCGAAGGATACGACCATCAGCTCCATCGGGCTTTCGCCCTTGTCCAGGAACAGGCTGCACACCCGCTCCCGGTTCTGCGCCGCCGAGAGCAGCGACGTGTCAATGACATATTTTGCCTTATCGCGCAGCGGCTGCAGAAGGCGGCGTTCCCGCGCGATGGCCTCGGTGATGGGAATTTTCTCGGCGGCGGCCAGCGGGTGCTGGCGGCGCGTCTCCTTGTAGCGGCGCTGAATGGCTGCATCGTTGGCATCCAGGAAAAGAATATCGTAGTCGATCTTCTTTTCATCAAGGTCGGTCAGCGCCTCCTGCAGCTTTTCAATGCTGCGCACGCCGCGCACGTCCATGACGACGGCGACGCGGTTCAGCTGGTTTTCGCCCTGCAGGGCGAAGTCCACGATACGCGGCAGCAACGCCACCGGGATGTTGTCAATGCAGAAAAAGCCGATGTCCTCCAGCGCATTGACAGCCATTGACTTGCCCGCGCCGGAAAGGCCGGTCACGATCAGAAAATTCATCTTCCCCACCGCTCTCTTATTTTACCACGCGAATTTCGCGTTCCAGCACAAAGCCGGTCCTGGCCTCAACAATTTGCCGAACCTGCTCGGTCAGTGCGACCACGTCGGCGCAGGTCGCGCCGCCGCGGTTGATGACAAAGCCGCAGTGCTTTTCACTGATCTGTGCGCCGCCCACGGTAAAGCCCCGCAGGCCGCAGTCCTCGATCAGCTTGCCCGCAAACGCGCCCTGGGGCCGCTTGAAGGTGCTGCCGGCGCTCGGCCATTCAAGGGGCTGCTTTTCCCTGCGCTTGCCCAGCAGCTCCTGCATACGGGCCAGCACGGCGGCTCCGTCACCGCGGTGCAGCACCACCGTGGCCGATAGGATGCACCAGTCGGGGTTCTGCTCAAAAATGCTCGTGCGGTAGCCCATGGCCAGGTCTGCCGCAGGCAGTGTGCGCAGCTGCAAATCACTGTCAAGGAAGGTCACGCTCTCCAGCACGTCCTTCAGCTCATTGCCGTAGGCACCGGCGTTCATATAGACCGCACCGCCCACCGTACCGGGGATGCCGCAGGCAAATTCCAGACCCGTCAGGCCCAGCGCCTGCGCCTTGCTGCACAGCCGCCCCAGCGTCTGCCCGGCCCCGGCGGTGATGCGCACCGCGTCCGTATCAAGGCCGGAGTTTTCCATCCCGGACAGGCCGCGCATGTCAATGACCGCGCCGTCAAACCCGGCATCGTCAAACAGTGTGTTGGAGCCGTTGCCGAGCAGGTAGACGCGGACACCGTTTTCCCGGCAGAGCTGCAGGGTGCGGCGCAGCTGCTCTGCATCCCGGGGCGTACACCAGAAGGCTGCCGGGCCGCCGATCTTAAACGTCGTGTGGGGGGCCAGCGGCTCCCCCTGCGCAAAGGGCAGCTGCTGTGCCGTCAGCGCCGCGCAAAGAGCCGTGATCGTCTGTTCCTGCATGGAAACCTCCGTAGTATCAGCGTTTTATCAAATAGAACTGCCCAGTGCGGCAGCGCCGATCACACCTGCATCGTTGTGCAGCTGGCAGGCGCAGATGACCGGGAACTTGCCGGTGGTGATGTTCCGGGTCTCGTTCTCCGCATAGGCGCGGACGGGGGCCAGCAGGACCTCGCCCTGGTTGGACACACCGCCGCCGATGCAGATGACCTCCGGCTCGAACGTGTTGATGACATTGGCGATGCCGACGCCGACATACTCGATCCAGCTGTCGATGACCTTCCGGGCGGTCTCGTCACCCTTGGCAGCGGCATCAAAGGCCAGCTTGGCGTTGACGTGGTCGATGTCCTGGGTCATCTTCCACATAATGGTGTTCTTGTCGGCCTGCATGGCGGCCTTCGTCTCGCGGGTCAGCGCGCTGGCGGAGGCGTAGCGCTCCCAGCAGCCCCTGCGTCCGCAGGTGCACTGGATGCCGTCCTTGACAATGACGTTGTGACCCATTTCACCGGCGGCGAAGTTGAAGCCGCGCAAAATCTTGCCGCCCAGGATAATGCCGCTGCCGATGCCGGTGCCTAAAGTAATGACGACCGCATCGTTGTACCCCTTTGCACCACCCGCAATGTACTCGCCGTAGGCGGCGGCGTTGGCGTCGTTCTCGACATAGACCTTGCAGCCGAGCAGTGCCTCGAGGTCAGGGCCGAGGTTCCAGTCGTAATAGCCGAAGTTCGTGTTGAAGCCGACGAAGCCGGTGGTAAAGTTCACGCTGCCGGGCGTGCCGATGCCGACATATTTGATGTCGGCAAAATCGACCTTATTATCCTGGGCCACGGTGCGGCACAGGTCGGCCAGTGCCTTTTCCAGATCCTCCGCCGGGCGCGGCAGCCGGGTGGCCCAGGTCAGCTTGCCGACGATCTCATAATTTTCGTTGACAATACCGGCGGTCATTGTGGTGCCGCCCAGGTCGATACCAATCGTGTATTTGCTCATAACAAAATTCCTCCTACTTCTTCTGCACAGGGCTTGCCGTGCAGTTGTAATTCCTGTACCAGATTTTCCCGCGTCGCGTTCACGATCAGCTCCTGCGGGAACTGCATTTCCTCCAGCATGGCGTAGAGGGCCGTCAGGCCGTGCCGCAGCTGGTGGGTGCTGTGGGCATCACTGTCCACTGAAATATGACAGCCGTTGGCAAGGCAGGCCCGCAGCAGGGCGCGCATATTGGGGATGCCGTCTCTGCGGACGTTGAACGAGTTGCCGTTCAGCTCCACAACCTTGTGATTTCGGGCAAATGCCTTCGTGACAAGGTCGTAGTCATAGCGGTAGTTTTCCTGCTCGGAGTGACCGATAATGTCGACATAGGGGTTCTCGGCCACCCCCAGCCAGAGGCGGTTAGCCTCCCTGCGGGTCAGCAGACCCGGCACGCAGGAGCTATGGATGGATGCGACGACCCAATCCTGCGCTTTGAGCTGGCTTTCCGAAAGGTCCAGCCCGCCTTTGGTGTCCATGACGTTGGCCTCCGCTCCGTAGAGCATGACGACACCGCCGATTTCCCGGGGCATCGCGCTCCAGTTCTGGAAGTGCCAGGCGTGGGGCGAATCCGGCATGGCGGGCGCATGGTCGGTCACAGCCAGTGCGCAATAGCCGATCTCCTTAGCAGCTGCGGCCATTTCCGTAAAAGTATTGTATGCGTGCGTTGCGCACAGGGTATGCGTGTGCAGGTCTGCGATCATCTGCATGGAACGGAAAAACCTCTTTTATTTTGTAATGTCGTCTGCCAGGCCCAGCTGGGTCAGCAGCTCCTTGGCGGCGTTGTAGCCCATCTCCTTCTGGCGGTTGTTGATGGCAGCCGTTTCCAGAATGACGGCCAGGTTACGGCCCGGCATAACGGGAATGAGCATGCTGGGCACCTTGACACCGAGGATGTCGTAATACTCCGTCTCCAGGCCCGTGCGGTCATAGTTCTTGGTGCGGTCCCAGGGCTCGAGCTGGACGACCATCTCGACCTCGACGCTCGAGCGGACCGAGCCGATGCCGAACACCCGCGCCACGTTGATAATGCCGATGCCGCGCAGCTCAATAAAGTGGCGGATGTTGGCGGGCGCGGTGCCTAAAATTTTGCGGTAGGATACCCGGCGCAGCTCAACCGCATCATCAGCGATCAGGCGGTGGCCGCGCTTGACGAGCTCAATGGCCGTCTCGCTCTTGCCGACACCGGAGTCGCCCAGAATCAGGATGCCCTCGCCGTAAACCTCGACAAGCACGCCGTGGCGTGTGATGCGGGGGGCCAGCTCGGTGTTCAGGGTCGTGATGAGCTGCCCCATCAGGGCGGACGTCATCTCGGTGGACATCAGGATCGGCACACCGTACTGCTTGGCAAACTGCATCATTTCCGAAAGCGGCTGCATGCCGCGGGTCAGCACGATGGCCGGCGGCTGGAAGGAGAACAGCTTTTCCAGATGGGTGTTGCGCAGTGAGGTGGACAGCTCATCCAGATAGGACATCTCGGTCAGGCCGATGATCTGGATGCGTTTGCTGTCAAAGTTTTCGTAGTAACCGGCCAGCAGGATGCCCGGACGGTAGACCTCGGTGGCTGTGACCTGAATTTTATCCAGCTCACAGGGGGTGTAGGCAATCGTCAGGTTGGCTTCCTCGGCCAATTTTGCAAGGGAAACAGAGAATTCGGACACAGTGGAACGCCCCTTTCCTAGTTTCAAACATTATTTTCTATTATACCGTACCCGCCCGTTTTTGTACAGAGGGCGCGGGCGCACAATGTTAAAAAAATACCCGCTGTTTTTGTGGAAACAGCGGGCGGAGCTTTATATTTGGGGGCACAGGGCGGCAAGGCCGGTGCGCAGCGTTCTTTGCAGCCAGAGCAGCGCGTGCGCTGCGGCAAATGTTGCGGCCAGATAGACGACAAACAAAAACGCCGTGTCCCGCCGGGACAGCACCGCCAGATCAAAGTGCGCGGCCAGCTCCTGGATCAGAACGTGATGCACAAGGAACACCGCGTATGATATTTTGGCAAGCTGTGCGCCCACCGCGCGGGGCCACGGGCGGTCCAGCAGCGGAGCCGCCAGCGCCAGCAGGATGAACACCCCGGCACCGGCCAGTGCGCAGGTGATCTTACCGTCCCAGGGCTGTGCCAGCACGGCCCCCGCCAGCAGCAGCGGGGCCACAATATACCGTGTGCGTCCGGCGAGCGTTAAAAACGTCATGCCGAACAGAAATTCCGGGATATGCACGGCCACAAGCCGCGCGTCCCAGCCCAGCAGGTGCACCGGGATGCAGACCGCCAGCGTCAGCGCCCAGGTCAGCCACGGCCTTTTGCGCAGTCCCCGCTGCAAAAGCGGGAACAGCAGGTATAAAAACAGGATGCTGCCGAGGAACCACTCGCCCACACAGGCGAAGTCTGTTCCGACCCAGCCCGCGGCAACGGCAAAGTTGTCGAGACCCAGCAGCGTCAGCACCAGCGTGACGGTCCTGGCCCCGCCGAAGCTGCCGGGGTGCGCCACAAACCGATAGCTGAACACGACGAACCACGCGAGCCAGAACAGCGGGTAGACAGCCCTCGCGCGCCTTTTGTAAAACTGCGCAGGGTTCTGCTCCGCCGGGACGGTCAGCGCCAGCGATGCGCCGGACACAATGAAAAACAGCGAGGAGCCGAAATCTCCCAGATAAATGCCCAGCGGCAGCGTGCTGGTAAAGAGCTTGTGCGGCAGCGTAAAATACCCCGTGACCGTCGCGTTGAAATGCACGATCAAGATGCAGATCAGCGCTGCGGCACGGACAAGATCAAGATAAAACAGGCGTTGCTTTTTGATGGGTGGTCTCCCCTTTTACTTTTGCAGTCTGTGCTTGACGAGCCGCCCCAGCTGCTTGGCTACAACGGCAGGCTGAGCGGCGGCGGTCTCATACTCATTTAAAATATCCGCTCGCGCCGCAGACCGGGTCAGCGGCTCAAAGGCGGCGGCATAGGCACCGTTTTTCTGGGCGGTCAGGGCCAGCTTCCAGGCGTCACGCTGGCTTGTGCAGGCGGGGATGCCGTCCGGGAAGGCAGACTCCCGCACAAGCACCCAACCGCAGTTGGGCGCGGGCGGCGGGTCACTGCCGACGGGCACGGATACCTCCTGTGCCAGTGCGTCCTTCTCCCGCATCCAGGCGGCGCGGCGGGCGGCGGTGCAGCCCTGCCACAGCGGCAGAGAGGGGCTTAACACGCCAAGCATCGGATTTTTTTCAAACAAAGCAGCAGCTTCTGCCAGCAGTGTGTCCGCGTCGGCGGCTGCCTGCCGGTTATACCAGTCGATCACGGGGTCCGCGGCGGGCTGTTCGTAATGAAGCAGCCGCAGGCCCGGCTCGTTCAGGTCGGGCGTTTTCCCTGTCGGTGCGCCGACAGGATAGCACCAGTGCAGGTTTTTGGCAAGGGCTGAAAGCGGCTGTGTTTTTAACAGCGAGACCAGCAGCAGCTCCAGCGGAAAATCCGTATAGGCCGTCACATAGTCGCAGAGCTCCCGCGCAGCGAGGCCGTCCGTGCGGCGCAGTTCATCCGCATAGGGCGTGAACAGGCTGCGCCGTTTGAAAAACGGGCAGCCGCGGTTCGCCAGCAGCTCCCGCGGGCAGGCCATAATGGGGTTTACAAAAACCGGTTTCAGGTCGTCCGTCTGCACGTAGGTATCCCAGACATAGCCCCTGGCGGCAAAATACGGCGTGAACCGCGTTTCGTGGCGGATGACAGACTGCTCGTAGCTGGCCGGCAGCGCCATTTCCTGCCAGTAGTTCCAGAAATCATCACTGTTGAACAGCCGCGGGCGCACCGCAATAAAATGGGATTGCAGATGCTCGGGCACTGCGCCGCCAAAGCGGCGGCTCTGCATGGCGTAGTGGCGGGTCAGCCCCCAGAAGTCCAGCTCCGGGCGGGCGTCCATCGCGGTGAACATCGCCGCCAGTGAGCAGACCGGCCCGGCCAGCGTGTAGTTCATCAGGACGATTTCCTCATACTCGGCCAGTTTCTCCCGGCCCAGAGTCAGCAGAGCCTCCCTGTATGCGCCGACGTCGAAACCGACGTTTTCCCGTTCGATGCGGCCCGCACCGGACTGGCGCACCCAGACGCGGTCCGCCGGGGCAAGTGTACCGTTGGTGACGAATACGACCCTACCGTATTTCTGCACAGCCTGTACGGCAATGCGGCAGGCCGTATCGATGCAGCCTGTCGGGTCATAGTGGAAGTAGATGACCAGTCGTTTCATGCGTTGTCAGTCCTCATAGGGGCCTTCGTGGGGGCCAAAGATAGCGCGCTTGGTGTTGATGATGACCTTGTAGGAGCCTGCGGGCAGATTGTCCCGCAGCCAGTTGCGCGCGTGACGGCGGCGGCTGTCGGAGTACGGGCCGTAGTGGCTGAATAGGTGGTGCTTTTTGTAGGCAAAGCCGGTGGCCGAGCTGACCGCACCATAGAAGGTCGTGCAGTCAAACACGCGGGCCAGCGGGCGGATCACGCCGCCCGCGTAGGCCTGCATCGTATCGTTGTGGGTCACGGCGTAGCTTTTGCTCATGACCACTGCCGGGTAGTAGCCCGCGCTCTGGGCCACAAACGGATAGATGCGCTCAATGGCATGGCTGATCGTGCCGTCCTGGGGCAGCGGCTCGGGCGGGAAGTCCGAGTGCTGCCAGCCGTGGTCAAACAGCGGTGCCAGTGCCTTAGGGCGGAACCAGAACACACTACCGTAGGGCGCAATGGGCGATTTTTCACCGGAAACAGGCACATCGATGCCAAGGTCTTTCATCAGCTTTTTCGTATTCTCAAAGTTCGGGCCCCAGCCGCCGGAGCACATATTCATGAAGTAAAGTCCGTGCGTCGGGTACGGCGGGCAGAGAATGCCGAGGTACGGGTCCTTCTCAAACTCGCACAGCACATTCAGCACATGAGCAGCGTTTTTGCAGACATTCTCATTGCAGACATAGCCAAAGCTCGCGCCGACGCTGCCGGGGCGGGTCTGGATGGCTTTTTTGTCGTGCATGAAGCAGGCGTAGTCATAGTCCCGCAGCTGCGGGGCCAGGTCACAGAGGAAGGCGCCGACGTCGCGGCCCTGGTTCTCCACCACAGTCACGGTGACGCTGCGGACGTTCAGGTCCGCAAAGGCGGCCTCGATCTGCGGCTTCTTATCAGCACTGCTCGTCGAGATGAAAATGTCCGTCTCTGGCGGGAACTTTGCCGCAAACGCCTTGCTGGAATCCAGCATATCCATGAAATACAGGTGCATGGCCAGCGCAATGCGGCGGTTTTGGCGGATGCTCTGTGCCGTTGCCTCGTCCAACACCGTCGGCTCGATGATACGGGTCAGTGCGAGATTGCGGGTAAAATCGTGCGGGTGCATCGTGCGGATCATGTTCTTCCAGATGAGGTCCATCGGATAGTCCGTCTCGTCCCGCAGATAGTCGTACAGCTCCTGCACCGACTCACCTGCCGTGTCGTTGAGATAGGCCTCCAGCTCGTGCATAAAGCTGCGGCGCTTGAACAGCGGGCATTTTTTCTCCCGCAATAAAAGCGTCGGGCAGACGAGCAGCGGATAGTCTGTGAAGTCCTTCAGGTCGTCGGTTTTCACATAGACATCCCACTTGAAGCCCTTATCCTCAAACTGCTTGGTGAACACAGCCTCGTATCGCTGCACCGAGTCGGTGTAGCTCTCGATCATCGGCATGTTGTCCCAGTAGGCCTGCAGCTCCGGGTTCTGCACAAAGCGCCGACGGTAAACGATGAAGTGAGACTGGATGTGTACGGGCAGATAGTTATACAGGTGCTTGCCCTTGAAGGGGTTCGACTTGGCACCGTGGTGGATGGACAGGCCCCAGAAATCGAGGTCCTGGTTCTCCCACATGGCGTCGAACATCTCTTTCAGCGGGCGCACAGGACCCATCAGGGTGGAGTTCGTCATGACGATCTCGTCAAATTCCGAGAGCTTCGCCCAGCCGTAGGAATCCAGCGCGGTCTTGTACGCCCAGACGTCAAGGCCCTTGTTCTCGCGCACGATGATGTTGTCGGTAAACTGCGAGAAGGCCGCGCGGCCCTGCTCACTCAATTTGCCGTTGCAGACAACGACCAGCTCGGTCAGGTTCTTATTCAGGTCGGCAAGGTAGTAGGTGATAAAATCATCCACGTCGCCGTTTTTTTCGTAGAAGAAAAAGATGCCCAATCGTTTCATTGCGTTTTTCCTTTTTGTATGTTATGCACGCTTGCAGGTATCGTTTGCCAGAATGCGGTTGATTTTTGTCGGGTCGCCCCAGGTGCCCGGGCTGTCATACGGACGGTCCGGGAACGCGCCGTAGTCGAGCTTGATCTTGTAGTTCTTGTCGCGCAGGAACTGCTCCACGCGGTCCGCCAGACTCATCGGCTTGCCGGTGCAGACATTGATGATGCCGTTGATCTCCTCCTGCACACTGGCGGCCACGATCATGTTGGCCAGCTCGTCCACGTCGATGAAGTCATAGAGGTTGCTGCCGCTCGTGAACGGGAAAGTCTTTTTGCCGTCCTGCTCGGCCTGGGTGATCTTGGCAAAGATCGAGCTGCCGTGCACCTCGTCACCGGTGATATAGTATGCGCGCAGCCAGTGCAGCTTGCAGGGGGAATCCGCCAGCGTCAGCATCATGCTCTGGCGCAGGGCGTTCTTGGCAATGCCGTACTGGCTCTGCGGCTTGCAGGGCGTGCTCTCATTGATAGCACCCTCCCAGTAGCCGACCTCATGCATCGTGCCCATGACGCTCAGGTCCTTCAGGCCGCCGTCGATCAGCGTGTTCAAAAACGTCACATGGCTGGACAGATCCTTCATGTGGGCGGCGGAATTATGGCGGAAGCCGTCGCGCCAGGCCAGATGGATGCAGACGTCCGGGCTGCCCAGCTTGCGGTACAGGTCGGCGTCACCGCCGAACAGCGGCACATCGCAGAACTCGGCGCGCTCGTCGACGCCCTTGAAGTTAAAATCCGCCGCAATGACGCGGTAGCCGCGGTCCAGTGCATTTTTTACGACATGGCGGCCAATGTAGCCCGCTGCACCGGTAACAAGAATCGTTTTCATAACTGTTCCTCTCTGACCGGCAGCAGATCGTAGAGCTTCTGCAGCCGCATCTGGTATAAAAGCAGTGCCATTGTTTGTTTTTTATTGTGCCCTGCGTCGTGCAGGGTGTCCAGCAGACTGCCCGGGTACGGGGCCAGGGCCTCCCGCAGCGTGCGCCAGGCCTTGCGGCGCAGCACGCCCGGGGCGTGTGCGTCGCGCAGCTGGTGCATCAAAAAGGTGACGGCCTGTGCGCGGCGGTCCTTCCAGACGGCCTGCAGCTCCTCCGGGCCGCACCAGCGCTGGGCGGCGTGGAATTCAGCCTCCATCCATGGCTCCAGCGCCCGAATGCGGCCCAAAAGTGCCTGCGCCGTGTGCGCGCAGGAGGTGCTCTGCGCACTCTCAAAATGACGGTAGACGACCTGCGGGATGTAGACCGCCTTGCCGACGCGCCGGTAGGCTGCGGCGTTAAAGACAAAGTCCTCCAGCCCGTAGCTGCACCGCTCATTGAAGCGCAGCCCCAGCAGCGCCGTGCGGCGGTAGAGGGCGTTCCATACAAACTGCGGGCCGCTGTTCTCCAAAAAAGCACCGTAGCTGCCGCCGCGGCCCAGCGCTATCGTGCAGGGGCTTCCGGCAGGGTGCGGCTGCTCGGCAAAGGTACCGTCCGGGCGCTGGCGCAGCAGCTCATAGCCGCCGCGCACAAGGTCGGCGCGGGTGTCCTCTGCCGTCTGCAAAAGCAGGCGCAGCGCTCCCTGCCAGAACAGGTCGTCATCGTCACAGAAGGTGATGTACTCCCCGCTCGCGGCCTCCATGCCGCGGTTGCGGGCCGCGCAGATGCCGGCATTCTTCTGGGTGATGACGTGGATGCAGGGGTACTCGCTCGCCAGCGCGTGGCAAAGCCGGTCCGTGCCGTCCGTCGAGCCGTCGTTGACGATGATGATCTCGAGTTCCGGCACCTGCTGGGAAAGGATGGATTCCACGGCGGTGCGCAGGGTCGTCTCGGCATTGTACGCCGGGATGATCACGCTGATCTTGGCCATGGGGGTACCTCCTTTCGCATTTCGCATTATTTTTTCAGTTTCAGATATAATTTTCCGTAAGGCAGCGGCAGCGGTACGGCACGCTGCAAAAAGCCGATCTTCCAGCGTGCCTCTGCAAAGTCACGTCTTGCCTGCCGCGGGTGGGTCAGGTAGTGCGCTGTGTGCTGCGGCGCGGCCAGCGGATAGGTGCCGCCGTCCTCAACCGTCAGGTCACCGAGCAGATTCAGCTGTAAAGCTGTCGGGCTTTCCACCAGCCGCAAAAACGGGGCAATGGCCCGCTGCGGCGGGATGGGCTGGCCGTTCAGCACGCTGTCCCGCCAGGCGGCGGCAAAGCGGCGCACGCCGGATTGGATCTGTGCAATGCGCGGCTCGGCGGGCTGCCTGGCCGTGCGCACACGGACGATGCCCCCCTTCTCCGCGCAGTAGCCCAGCGTGGCCCCGACATCCTGTGAGAGCAGGCGTTCGAGCATCGGCTGACCCGCCCAATACAGGCGCGGCGCGGGCTTGCCGTCAAACAGGAATACTTCCGTTTGGTCGGGCGCAAAGCGGGTGCGCAGCCGGTCATCCGCCGAGAGCTGCAGCCCGTGCAGCGGAAATTGCAGCAGTCGCTCTAACAGCAGCTGCGTTGTACCGCCGCTGCCGATGTCAACAAGGAAATCGCCGGGGCGGATGCCCTGCGCAGACAGATAGGCCGTGGCCGCGTCGGCGGCGTCCGGGCGGGGCAGCTGCTGCAAAAAGGCGTGCAGCGCTTCCCTGTCCGGCTGCTTCAAATCAAACTGCCTGTGCGCCAGCTCCGGCGGGCAGGTCGTGCCGCAGTATTCGGCGATCTGCGCACCGGTCAAAGTCTGCCGCGGCAGGGCGGCCAGCACTGTGGCCCAATCCCCCGCCGCCAGAAACACCGGAGCCAGACTGCGGCGGGAGACCTGTAAATAGCCGGTTTCCTCCTGCGGGTAGAGCGTGTGATAGACATCCCGCATCAGGTACATATCGCGGGCGAGGAAATACAGCCGGGCCTCCGGGCGGGCGGCACGGCGCGCGTGCAGCCATTGGCAGAATGCCGCTGCCAGCGGTCCCAGCACAGAAAAGCCGAGGGACTCACCGTCAGATCGCTGCTGCGGCAGACGGTTTTCCACAAAAGCCGCAGCGTTATCCGCAGGTGCGGGCGGCGTCGGCAGATGCCAGGCGGTGATGCCCGCCAGCGCGGCCCCGGCCACATCGGCGCGCCAGCTGTCACCGATGAAAAGCAGCTGCCTCGCCGTGAGGCCGGTTTCCTGCAAAAAGCGCTTGAACAGTCTGCCGCTGCGCTTCTGCACACCGTAAGTACAGGAGACAAAGCCGCCGTCAAAGCAGGGATAGCCGCAGCGGCGCAGCATCGCGTCGATCTGCGTCTGCGGCAGGTACATATCGGAGATATAGTAGAGCTTTTTCCCCTGCTTTTTAAGCGTTTGCACCGCATCCAGCACGGGCTTGTTCGCCGCACAGGCGGCCAGCTCTGCAGCGCACTCTGCCGCTGCGTCATAGCGGGCAAGGCAGGGGCGGGCGTAGATTTCAGCCAGCGTTACCTCCCTGCTTTGGGCGGCGCGGGCCTCACGCTCGGCACGGATGCGGGCAGCGTAAAAATCGTCGCCCATCAGGCGGAAAAGTCCTGTCGGCACAGCAACGTCGCGCTTTATAAGCGTGTCAAACACGTCAAAGGCGACGGCGTCAAAGTGCGCAGCTTTATGGCAAATTTGTTTTGTCAGGTTCATGGCAGGTACGGTATCTGCGGGCGGAACCGCACCCCGGCGGCAAAGCCCTTCCAGATGATTTTTATGCGCTCGGCGCGGCAGCCCTGCCTGTCGCGCAGGACCTGTACGGTGTGCCAGCTGTCCTTGGCCAGCAGCCATAGCCAGCCGGACAGTCCCTCCCGGCGGTAGAGCACCACATCGTTGCGGTAAAAATAGCGGTAGCGTGCCCAGCGGGCGGGCACATCCCTGGCAATGTTCACGACGCCGGGGTTCTGCATGGCGTGCACGACCCGGCTGGCCGGGATGACATAGCAGGGCTTTGCGCGGGAAATGCGGCGGGTGTACTCCCAGTCGTCAGACCAGATGAAGAACTCGGCAATCGGCAGGCCGAACTGCCGCACGGCTTCGGTGCGCAGGAACAGCGAGACAAAGCTCGCCATCACAGCGGGAATCTCCGCTGCGTCGAAGCCGTCAATATCGCGGTACATCGTTTTGCGCTGCAGGTTCATCGGCTGGTCGGTGCCGTCCGGGGCGAGTGCCCTGCTGGACAGCCAGCCGCAGCCGTCGCCGTGGGCGGCATCGGCGGCCAGCAGGGCGGCCAGCGCGTCCGGCTCGGGCAGCGTGTCGTCGTCCATGATCCAGACGGCCTCACACCCCAGCTCCGCCGCGGCGCGGATGCCGTAGGCAAAGCCGCCCGCACCGCCGAGGTTTTTCCCCGGATTGCGGCAGACCAGCCCCGGCATTGCCAGCGTCTTTATATAGTCCGCCGTGCCGTCAGTGGACGCATTGTCCACCAGCAGCACCGTAAAGCCCTGCACGGTCTGAGCACGCAGGGCGGCCAGGCATTGTTTGAGCAGCGGCAGACGGTTGTAGGTCACGACGATGGCCGTGACATTTCTTGCGTCAAGCATCTTTTTTCGGGAAGAATTTGCGCTTGAGGAAGGCTGTGCCCTTGTGCAACCAGTTCTGGTGCTCCATGTAAACGATGCTCAGTTCCTCAAAGCTGATGTTGTTCGTGGTGAGCCAGGCGTCCAGCAGACGCTCGCTCACAAAGCCAAAGACCCGGCGGTCATTGACCGTGTAGCCCGTCATGTCCAGCTCCCGCTCAAGCTCAAACAGAATGTCGAACAGCCAGGTGCAGTAGTGCTGCAAAAGTTCCTTCTTCATGACGAACATGTTGAAGTGGTGGCCGTGGGTCTTGGACATATACAGGTCATACGCGGGCAGGTACTCGGGGCATTTGCGCGCAATGATGGCGCGGGTCACCTCCAGATCCTGCTTGTGATGGGCGTGGATATACTGGGTGTAGTTCGTCTCAATAAAATAGTGGCGCTCCTTCGGCAGGACGACGTTCGTCGTAGCCAGAATGCTGCAGAGCTCCTCATGGCTGATGACACGCGACTTCTTGTCCGCAAAGCGGCTTTTGCGGCGGCTGGCAAAATAGCGGCGGTAATGCACGATGCCGATATAATCGGAATCGATGTTGTGCGCCGCCCAGTACAGGCCCGTCAGCTCGCAGAAATTTGCGTTGCGCTCCGAGATATTGTCGCCGGTATCATCGCCGATATAGCCGCAGGCCGGGTGGACGGCATGGCCCATCTGTACCGGAAGGTACATCGGGTCATCCGGCACCCAGTACGGTTTATGCGTTGCTACGATAATGGTGGTCTGCAATGTGTTCTACCCGCCTTACATACTTTCCTATACTCTTTTTCCTGGTAAGCTTGCTAAACCTATAGTATACCGCTTTTTGGCGGGAATACAAGTTACAGAACGGTAAAAAGGTCATTCGCCCTCGTTTTCAAAGGTTTCCTGCTCCTCGGCCAGCTTTTCCCACTCGTCGTAGAGCTCCTGCTGGTGGAAGCGAGTGTCGTCAAGCTCGTCGCATTTGTCGCGCAGCAGCAGATGGTCGCGCAGGACCTCGGGGTCGTTGATCTCATTTTCCAACTCGACAATATGCGCACCCAGCTCCTCGATCTCGCTTTCCACCTTTTTCAGGCGGGCGCGGACCTCGGCGCGGCGCTTGCGCTGCTCCTTGCCGTATGCCTGCTTTTTGGCAGTGTCCTCGGTCTTTTGCTGCTCCTGGGTTTTACCGGCGTCACGGTTTTGCAGGGCGGCAAAGTTCGGGTAAAACGTCGCTTTGCCATCCTCCAGGTACATGATCGGGCAGCCCAGCGTCTGCATCAGGTAGCGGTCATGGGTGACGAGCAGCAGTGTGCCGGTGTAGGCTGCCAGCGCCTGGGTCAGGCTCTCGCGCATGTAGATGTCCAGGTGGTTCGTCGGCTCGTCCAGGAACATCAGGTTCGGGCGCTCGAGCGCCAGCTCGGCAAAGCGCAGGCGGGCCAGCTCACCGCCGGACAGCAACGCACAGTCCTTAAAGACCTCCTCGCCGCGGTAGCCGAAGCGTGCCAGATGGCTGCGGACCTCGAGTTCGGTAAAGCGCGGGTACTGGTTCCAGATGGCATCAATGACGCGGCCTGCGCGGCGGGCCTGCTGCTGGGTGAATACGCCCGGCTTGGCGCCGCTGCCCAGGCGAACCATACCACCCGACGGGCGGCGCTTGCCGTCCAGCACCTGCAAAAGCGTGGACTTGCCTGCGCCGTTGGGACCTGCAATGACGAGCTTGTCCCCGCGGTGAACGACGTAGTCCAGGGCGTCGATGAGGGTGCGTTCACCGATATGGACGCTCAGATTCTTCATGATGACCAGCTCGTCATAGGGCTCAATGTCGTACTCAAAGCGAAAGTTCAGCTCCCACGCCTCGGTGGTCGGGGCCTCGACGATCTCGAGCTTTTCCAGCTGCTTGCGGCGGCTCTGGGCCATCTTCGTCGTGGAGGCGCGCACAAGATTGCGGTCCACATAGTCCTGCAATTTGGCAGCTTTTTCTACAGCGGCGTCATGCAGCTTCTGCTGGCGCTCGTCAGCGGCCTCGCGCTGGGGCAGATAGGCCGAGTAGTTGCCGCGATAGGTCTTGATGCTCTTGCCGCGCAGCTCCCAAATGCGGGTGCAGACGGCGTCGAGGAAGTAGCGGTCATGGCTGACAACGAGCACCGCACCGCGGTAGGCTTTCAGATAATTTTCGAGCCACTCCATCGTTTCCAGGTCCAGATGGTTCGTCGGCTCGTCCAGGATCAACAGGTCGGGGCGCTCCAGCAGCAGCCGTGCCAGACGCAGCCGGGTCTGCTCACCGCCCGAAAGCACGCCCGCCAGCTTTGTCCAGGTGTCGGCGGGAAAGCCCATGCCGTTGAGCACCTTTTTGATCTGGGTGTCCATGTTATAAGCGTCCATCGCGTCGATGACAGCGGTGCAGTGGGCGATCTTTTCGGTCAGTTCCGCATTGTGCGGGTCTGCGGCCAGCTGCTTTTGCAGCGCGTCCATCTCCTGCATGGCGTCAAGCGCCGGGGTAAAGACCAGCCGCATTGTGGCATAGATGTCCAGTGACGGGTCCAGCCGGGCGTTCTGCTCAAGGTAGCCGGTGGTCACGCCGGTGCCGAACGCGGCATCTCCGGCGTCGGGCAGGCTCTCGCCGCAGAGGATCCGCAAAAGCGTCGTCTTGCCGGTGCCGTTGGCACCGATGATGCCGATACGGTCCCCGCGCTCGACACCTGCATTTACATCACGCAGTACCTCGTGTTCGCCGAAGCTCTTGCCTAAGTTTTGAAGTTCCAACAACATAGCGGTACATCCTCAATTCCAAAATGATGCCGCCACCTGACAAACGGGCAGCGGCAGTGCGCCCTTGCCTTACAGCAGGGCTTCGTTGCTGTGGCGGCGGTTGCGCACGCCAATATTTTCCAGCTCCTCCGGCTCCATCACGATGCGGTAGAGCTCCTCATAGGAGCTCACCGTATATTTGGGCGTGATGCCGGACTTGTTTTCAAGATTGCCGGGGTTGAACCAGCAGGTATCCACACCGGCGTTCAGGCCGCCCTTGATGTCGGCCAGCAGATCGTCGCCGACCATCAGCACACGGCTCTTGTTCGTGATGCCGAGGTCACGGAAGGCGTGCTCAAACAGCTTGGCGCTGGGCTTGGCCGCGCCGACCTTCTCGGAAATATAGATGCCGTCCATGTACCTGTCGATGCCGGAGGCCGCAATGCGGGACTCCTGCACGGCAATGGCACCGTTCGAGACGAGGGCCAGCGTGGCGACCTCGCTCAGCTCCTCCAGCGCGGTCAGTGCGCCGGGCAGCAGGTCGGCATGGGTCGCCAGCAGCTCCTCATAGCGGTCATTCATGGCCTTGCTCTTGCCGTTGTCGGGCAGCTGCATGGTCTGCATGAAGCGGGAGAAGCGGATCTGGAACAGCTTCTGCTTGTTCAGCTGGCCTTTGGCCAGCGAGTCCCACAGCTCGCGGTTGACCTTGTGGTAGGTATCATAAGCAGCCTCGTCGTGGGGCAGCTCGTACTCGGCGAGCATATCGGTCAGGGCCTGACGCTCTGCGGCGTCAAAGTCCAAAATCGTATTGTCAACGTCCAGCAGGACGCAGGTATAAATTGCCATCTTCGTAACCTCGTATGCTTATTGCGGTGTGGAATCGGCGGGGGTCGGCTCCGGCATCGGCGTGGGCACAGCAGTGGGTTCCGGCGTAGCCGCGGCGCTGACAGTCAGCACAAAGACGCTGTCCGCACCGTTGTTGGCCGCGTGGATGTGGTAGGTGCCGGGCTCGTTGGCCGTGAAGGTCACCTGCGTGCCCGTTGTGCGCCAGGAGGTCTCCTCGCAGCCCCAGAGCGTGTCGCCGCTGCCGTTTTCCACGGTAGCCGTCAGCGTCGTACTCTGGCCTGCGGTCAGCGTGCCGGTGCCGCTGATGTTGATCGTGGTGGCCTCGGCCTCGACGGTGACGATCAGCTGTGCCGTCGAGAAGGTGCCGTTGATCTCAATGCCTGCCTTGATCGTGTAAGTCCCGGCGGCATCGGGCTTGAAGGTCAGGCTGCTGCCGTTCTTCTCCATCTCATCGTTGATGGACCACTGGACGTTCGCGGCGTCGTAGGCCTTGTTGCCCAGCTTGACCGCGGCATTGACAGTCAGGCTCTCGCCCTGCTTGATCGTCGTATCGCCCTTGTCCAGCGTCAGCTCGACGCGGGCATCGTTGAACATAGCCTTGACGGAGATGTCCTTGGTAATATTGTCATAGCGGGTCGCGGTGGTGACGCCGTCGCTCCACTTGTAGAACACAAAGCCCTCCGCCGCCACTGCCGTGACGTTAACGCTTGTGCCGGAGTCGGCCTGAATTTCGACGCTGGACACGCCGGTCTGGCCGTTGCCGGTCAGCGTGCCTTTGGCGCTGTCCTCGACCTCATAGCTGGCCGTGAACTTCGTCGGCGTCGAGGTCGGCACCGGCGTGTTGCTGCCTGCGGAGGCCGACGCACGCTGCGGGATGTCCGACGTGTCGGGACGGCTGTCCATCGTATTGCAGGCGTGGCTCTTGGCGTACTCCAGCAGGGCGCGTGCGCCGGAGGTGCTGAAACCGTTGGATTCAAAGTAGGTGCCCTCGCCGTAGCCGCGGGTGTTTTTAAGGGCCTCGGCGGTGTTCAGGTACTTGAAGCCCAGATCGCTGCTGGCCGCCGCAATGGCCTGGTTGAACTGGTCAATGCGGGTCTGGGTCTCGGCAGCGTTCGTGCTGTCCTCGGTAACGGGCGGGATGCCCACCGCGATGATGTCGCAGTAGGCGTAGGCCGAGCGGATGCTCTGCAGGAACTGCTTGTAGTCGGCAATGAAGGAGTCCACACTGACCGAGCCGTCCACATCGTTTGCGCCCAGCACCACAAAGACGCGGCGGGCCTTCATCTTGGGGATGGCCTGCGGGATCGTGTAGCTGCTGGCGTCCGATGCAAAGTTTACGCAGGAGGTGGACAGCGCCTTGGAAATCTGCAATCCCTCCTGCCCGACAAACTGATTCAGCGTGATGCGGGTGTCCTTCTGCAGCGTCACGGCGTACTGGTCACCCGCAAAAACGCTGGCCGTAATGTAGGCGTCATCCGCCGCGCTCTGCGGCAGGATGGAATCCAGCGTCGTATCCAGCGGGTAGGCGTCCGGGTCGTAGGAATCCTTCCCGCCTGCAAACAGGCCCAGCTTCGTCGGCAGCACCCATGCCGCCAGAATGCTCATCACAACGGCCAGCGCGCACAGCGCCAGCACCACACACGCTTTGCGCTGTGTCGGGCTCAGGCCTTTTTTCTCCTCATTACGTTCTCTGCTCATCGGGAACGGCAACCTCCTTAATTATCGAAAGCGGGCGTACCCATGGCCACAACCCACCTAGTATACATAGTATAGATTATATCATATTTGCCGGACTTTGAACATGGTTTTCAAAAAATTGTCACGTATTACAATTTTATTACAATCAAAAAGCCCGGGATTTGACATCCCGGGCAAAATTGGGTTTGATTTCAGGAAAGCAGCATTCTGTCGTTGGCAAACTCGCCGTCGCTGACCTGCTCAAAGCGCTGCAGCAGGTCGCTGACCTGCAGGTTCTTCTTTTCCTCGCCGCGCACATCGTAGATGACGTGGCCCTCGTACATCATGATCAGGCGGTTGCCGTACTTGATGGCATCCTTCATGTTGTGGGTGATCATCAGGGTGGTCAGGTGGTTTTCCTCGACGATCTTCTCGGACAATGTCAGCACCTTGGCCGCGGTCTTGGGGTCAAGGGCGGCGGTGTGCTCGTCCAGCAGCAGGAGCTTGGGCTTTTTGAGGGTCGCCATCAGCAGCGTGACAGCCTGGCGCTGACCGCCGGAGAGCAGGCCGACCTTGCTGGTCATACGGTTTTCCAGCCCCAGATCCAGCGTTTTGAGCAGCTCGTAGTATTCGTCGTGCTCCTTCTTCGTGATGCCGATCTTGAGCGTGCGGGCAAGACCCCGGCGGGCCGCCAGGGCCAGGTTCTCGTCGATCTGCATCGTCGCGGCGGTGCCCATCATCGGGTCCTGGAACACGCGGCCAATGTACTTGGCACGCTGGTGCTCGGACAGGCGGGTCACATCCTTCCCGTCAATAATGATTTTGCCCATATCCACCGGCCAGACGCCCGCGACGGCGTTCAGCATCGTGGATTTGCCCGCGCCGTTGCCGCCGATGACCGTGACAAAGTCGCCGTCCTCCAGCGTCAGATCCAGTCCCTTCAGGGCGACCTTCTCATTGACGGTTCCTGCATTGAAGGTTTTGTATACATTCTTGATCTCAAGCATTGTCCTTGCCTCCCTTTTTCACGGGTACTTTGGTGAAGTATTTGCCCTTCCAGTACGGGATGGTCAGGAACACGGCCACGACCAGCGCGGTCAGCAGCTTGAGGTCATCGGTGGACAGACCCATGCGCAGCACGAAGTTCATAACGATATAGTAGATGATCGCGCCGATGACAGCGGCGGTCAGCTTGAGCGCAAAGTTGCGGAAGATCTTGCCGAAGATGACCTCACCGATGATGACGGCGGCCAGACCGATGACGATGGCGCCGCGGCCCATGTTGATGTCCGAGAAGCCCTGGTACTGGGACAGCAGACCGCCCGCCAGCGCCACAAGGCCGTTGGAAACCATAAGGCCGAGCACGATGGTGACGTTCGTGTTGATGCCCTGAGCGCGGGCCATGTGCTGGTTTGCGCCGGTAGCGCGCAGCGAGCAGCCAAGCTCCGTGCCGAAGAACCAGTACAGTACGCCGATCAGGATCGCGCAGAAGATGAGCAGCACGAAGATCGGGTTGTTGAGCGCCAGCGCGCGGACATAGCGGGCCGAGACCAGCAGGCTGTACTTGTCCACACTGATGGGCAGGTTTGCCTTGCCGCCGCCCGTGCCGGTGCCCATGATGCGCAGGTTGACAGAATAGAGCGCCAGCTGGGTCAGGATACCGGCCAGAATTGCCGGGATGCCGCAGGCCGTGTGGAACAGACCCGTGACAAGGCCCGCCAGCATACCGGCCAGCGTGGCTGCCACAAGGGCGACGCCCACAGGCACGCCGTTGAGCACCAGCACCACGCAGACCGCACCGCCCGTGCCGAGGGAGCCGTCAACGGTCAGATCGGCCACATCCAGAATGCGGTAGGTAATGTACACGCCGATGGCCATGATGCCCCAGATGAGGCCCTGTGCCACAGCGCCGGGCATAGAGTTTACCAAAGAGGTCAGGAAATCCATAAAAACATCCTCATTTCGTAAAGCACCAAAACAGCGGGGAAAGAGAGTAATCTCCCCCTCCTCGCTGTTATGATGATTTTCAGTCGCTGTTCAGTTCAATCAGCCGATAGCCACGTAGTCGGACGGCGGGGTGATGCCCAGCGCCTCGCAGTTGGCGGCGTTGTACTTCTTGGTCACGTTCGGAGCGAACTCAACGGGCATCGCAGAGACGTCCGCGCCGTCCGCGAGGATCTTGGCAGCCATCTCACCGGTGGCGTAGCCGAGGTCGTAATAGCTGATGGAGAGCGTTGCAACGCCGCAGCCGGCGCAGATGCCTTCCTCACCGGCCACAACGGGGACCTTGGCGGGGATGACAACGTTTGCGATGGCCTCGGTGTTGGAGGCTGCGGTGTTGTCAGTGGGGATGTAGATGACGTCGGAGTTATCGGCGGCAGTCTGGGCCACGGAGGTGACGTCGTTCGTATCGGTGAAGGCATAGCGGGCAACGGTGTAGCCCTCCTCGGTCAGGTAGCCTTCAATGACGTCGCACTGGTAGACGGAGTTCGGCTCTGCACTGCAGTAGAGCAGACCGACACTCTTGGCATCCGGGAAGAGCTCCTGGATCATGGCCGCCTGCTGGTCCAGCGGAGCCAGGTCAGAGGTGCCGGAAATGTTGTTGCCGACAGTGCCGGTCCAGTCGCTGATGTCCAGCGCGGTGGCGTAGTCAGTGATGGAGGTTCCCAGCACCGGGATGTCGGCAGTCGCCTGTGCGGCGGCCTGCAGCGGTGCGGTGGCGTTGGCAAGGATCAGGTCAACGCCGTTGGAGACAAAGCCATTCACAATGGTGGCGCAGTTGGCGGAATCGCCGGATGCGTTCTGCTCGTCAAATTTGACGCTGCCCTCGCCCAGCTTCTCGACCAGAGCATCCTTGAAGCCCTGAGTAGCGGCATCCAGCGCTTCATGCTGGACAAGCTGGCAGATACCGATGTTATAGACCTTGCCATCCGCAGCGGCGGTGCTGTCAGCAGTGCTTGCAGCAGCCTCGGTGCTGGAGGCGGTGTCCGCAGCAGAAGCGGCGGTATCGGTGGATGCGGTGGAGCCGCAGGCGGCCAGACCCATGGTCATGGCGGCTGCCATCATAAGGGAAACTGCTTTTTTCATGTCTATTCCTCCATAGTACCTGCTGCGCAACCTTTTTGTTTCAGGTGTACACCCGCGTCTCCTCACGCGGGTCCCTCCTGCGCAGCCGGTTTAGTGCTTTAAAGTATAACACACTTCACCGGTTTAAAGCAAGTGCAAATACGTATAATGCGTCATGCGATTCACTGCATTTTTTGGTTATATTGACGAATGTCCAAATTGATGCCTCGTAGGGCGGATCCCATATCCGCCCGCGGTAGTTACCGCAGGCTGCGCGGGCGCATATAGAATGCGCCCCTGCGGAGGCAAACAAAAAGCCCCAGCTTGCAAATAAGCTGGGACAACTTTCGGTTTTATTCTGCAAAGCAGGCGTTTTCCGCCTTGGCGATCAGCTCCACAAAGCGGTGGGGGTTGCTGGCTGTGCGCAGGCTTTCCACAAGGTCGCTGCGGCTCATAAGGTTTACGAGCCGCGCCAGGATCTGCAGATGCAGGCTCTCACTGCCCGGCGGAACAGCGATCATGAACACAAGATCCACAGGTTTCCCGTCCGGTGCGCCCCAGTCAACACCGCGGCGCAGCAGCAGCGCCGAGATGCCCGGTGCGGACACGCCCGCGTTGCAGGCGTGGGGCAGCGCAATGCCGCCCCCGATGGCCGTTGTGCCGCCGAACGTTTCCCGGTAGCTGACCGCATTGTAGTAGGCATTGCCGTTGGTGATAACGCCGATGCCCTCCTGCAGCTCGACCAGAATGCCGAGTGCGTCGGCAGAGTTATCGATCTTTGCATAGAGCAGTACGCCCTTGGGGTTCATCAGTTCGCTGACCTTCATCGTCAAACCTCACGTCCTTCGGCCCTGCCGATCAGGCTGTACAGATACTCCCCCACTGCGCCCTCGGCGCAGGTGCAGGTCGTCACATGGTCGGCGGCAGCCTTGACCTCTGCCGGTGCGTTGGCGACAGCCACGGCGTAGCCGGCCTCCCGCATGATCTCCAGGTCATTGTAGTAATCACCGATAACGACGGTGTTCTTCATGGATTTGCTCATGAGGGCGCACAGGTCATGCAGACCGCTGGCCTTGCTGACGCCGCTGGGCATGATCTCTAAGTAAATGCTGTTCGTGGCCAGGAAGTAGTTTTCCCGCCCGTAGTACCGCGTCTTGGCGTACTGGCCCAGCTTGCGGATGCTCTCCGGGTCAGAGGCAAAGACGACTTTGACCCAGCCGTCAGGCACGCTCTCCACCGGGCAGGCAATGCTGCCGAGGTGCTCGTCCACCTGATGGGCGTGGGTCACCTCATTGGCGTGGATGACGAACATCTCGCCGTTTCCGGCCATGACCTCCACGCCTATATGCGGGAACTTGTTCAGGATGTCAAGGATGGCCGTCGTCGCCTGCTCGCGGTTCAGCGTCGAGCGGTGCAGCACCGACTCGGCGGAGAAATCATACAGCAGCGCCCCGTTGCAGGAGATGGCCGGCAGCGACAGGCGGATGTTCCCCAGCGCCGCGCGGATGGACTCCGGCGGGCGGCCCGTTGCCACCGTGAAAAGCCCCCCCATGCCGGTGTACAGCTGGATGACCGCGCGGTTGCAGGCGGGGATGCCTTCCTTGGCCGTCAGCAGCGTATTATCCATATCACAGATCACAAGGGTATCGCTTAGGGGTGGTTTCATGCGCGATGTTCCTTTCTTAACCGTGTCAGAAACTCTGTAAAATAGGGCGGCAGGGGCGAATCAAACTGCATCCACTCCCCTGTCCGCGGGTGGACAAAGCCCAGCTCCTTGGCGTGCAGGCACTGGCCATTCAGCGATTTGATGCAGTTTTTGGGGCCGTACACAGCATCCCCTGCCAACGGATGCCCCGTCGAGGCCATGTGTACACGAATCTGATGGGTGCGCCCGGTCTTTAATTTGCACGCAATGTAAGTGAAATTGCCGCAGCGTTCCAGCACCTGCCAGCCCGTGTAGGCATACTTGGCCCCCGCCGCGTTCTCGGCCAGGGCGGCCATTTTCTTGCGGTCCCGCGGGTCGCGTCCGAGCCACTTTTCCACAAAGCCCTCGTCCTCCTTGAGGTTACCGTACACCACGGCATGGTAGACGCGGTGGATGCTGTGTACGCTCATCTGGGCGCTGAGCGCCTGATGGGCGGCATCGTTTTTGGCAACGACGAGAAGGCCGCTCGTGTCCTTGTCAATGCGGTGGACGATGCCCGGGCGGATGGCCCCGCCGATGCCCGACAGCTGCCCCGCGCAGTGGTAAAGCAGCGCGTTGACGAGCGTGCCGTCCGGGTTGCCGGGGGCCGGGTGCACGACCATGCCCTTAGGCTTGTTGACAACAAGCAGGTCATCGTCCTCGTACACAATGTCCAGCGGGATGTTCTGGGGCCGGGCCTCGATGGGCTGCGGGTCAGGCAGGTCGATGGCGTAGACTTTGCCGGGCGCCACCTTATCCTTTTTGTTGACGGGCGCGCCGCCGCAGGTCACAAGCCCCTGCTCGATCAGATTTTGCAGCGCACTGCGGGACAGCGTCGGGCACTGCCCGGCCAGCCAGGCGTCCAGGCGTCCGCTGTCGCCGGGGGCTGCGGTAAGCTCAAGCCGCTCCATCTTCGTCCGCCTTTGGCTCTGCGGTCTTATCCTTTTTGAAAGAGTCCAGCAGCACGGCGAGCATCAGCAGGCCGACGCCGACACATACGCAGATGTCCGCAAAATTGAAGATGGCAAACCGCATGAACAGCACGTTGATGTAGTCCACGACCACACCGTTGAGCACGCGGTCAATGAGGTTGCCCACGCCGCCGCCCAGTACCAGCGTCCAGGCTGCGCGCTCTGTCAGCGGCATTTTGCGCACGAACAGCATGATAAGGACAGCCAGCAGCATGACCGACGTCATGCCGATGAGCAGTCCCTGCTTACCGGCCAGCATCGAAAACGCCATGCCGTCATTCAGGCAGTAGCGCAGCTCCACAACGCCGGGCAGCACATCCATGCTGCCCACCGGCAGCAGCGCCGCCGTGGCCCAGTGCTTGATGAGCTGGTCAATGACGACCAGAATGGCCGCTCCTGCCAGCGATAACAAACCAGAAATCATACAACACCTTATCCGAAAAAATCAGCGGTGCTTAAACGTATAAGCACCGCTGACGGTAGAGTAAATTTACTGCTTCAAGACCTTAGCGCAGCGCGGGCAGAGGCCGTCCTCACCGACGGTGGTCTCGTACTTCCAGCAGCGCAGGCACTTGTTGCCGGCCGCATGGGCAGCGCTGACGCCGAGACCCTCGACCAGGCCCTTGACGCCGCCCTCACCCTCGACAAGGTCAACGTGGGAGACGATGAACAGGTCAGCCAACTCATCCATCGGGATAGCGTTCAGGAAGTCGTAGACATCCTTGCTGCAGTACAGCGTCAGACCGGCCTCCAGCGCAGAGCCGATGACCTTATCGGCACGGGCCTGCTCCAGCACCTTCTTGACGTCGTCGCGGATGGCCATGATGCGGTCCCACTTAGCTTCAAACGCCTCATCGGCGGCAGCCTTGGCCTCGGGCATCTGCTCAAAGACAACATAGTCCTTCATGCCGTCCAGCTTCGGGATGTAGCTCCAGATCTCCTGGCTGGTGAAGCACAGGATGGGTGCCAGCAGCTTGGTAAAGTCGACCAGGATGCGGTACAGCGCGGTCTGGGCACAGCGGCGTGCGTGGTCATCTGCGCAGTACAGACGATCCTTGATGACGTCCATGTAGAAGTTGGACATATCAATGACGCAGAAGTTGTACAGCGCGTGGTAGGCACGGCTGAAGTCGTAGTGCTCGTAGGCATCGCGCATGGTGGCGGTCAGCTTGTTGCAGGCCTCGAGTGCCCAGCGGTCGATCTCAAACAGCTGGTCATCATCGACCATATCCTTCGCGGGATCAAAGTCGCTGATATTGCCCAGCATGAAGCGGGCCGTGTTGCGCATCTTGCGGTACGCCTCGGACAGCTGGCGGAAAATTTCCTTACCGGCGCGGACGTCGACGGTGTAATCGCTGGAAGCGACCCACAGACGGATGATGTCAGCACCGTAGTCGCGGATGATCTCACTGGGCTCCATGCCGTTGCCGGCGGACTTGTGCATCTGCTTGCCCTGGGCATCGACGACCCAGCCGTGGCACAGGACCTCGCGGTACGGGGCCACACCCTGGGTGGCGACGCTGGTCAGCAGACTGGACTGGAACCAGCCGCGGAACTGGTCGGCACCCTCCATATACATATCAACGGGCCAGCGCAGCTCGGGGCGCTCACGGCAGACAGCGCTCCAGGTGGAGCCGGAGTCGAACCAGACGTCCATGATGTCGGGGTCCTTCTCCCAGTCGGAGGCACCGCACTCGCAGACCTCGGTCTTGGGCAGGATGTCGTTGGCATCGTACTTGTACCAGGCGTCGCTGCCCTCCTTGCGGAACAGGTCGGACACAGCCTTGATGGAGGCATCGGTGATATGGTACTTGCCGCACTTCTTGCAGTAGAATACCGGGATGGGCACGCCCCAGACGCGCTGGCGGCTGATGCACCAGTCACTGCGGTCACGGACCATACCGGCCATGCGGTCATGGCCCCACGCCGGCTGCCAGTGCACGCTGTCAATGGCCTTGTAGACGTCCTCCTTGAAGGCGTCGATGGAGCAGAACCACTGCTCGGTAGCACGGAAGATGATGGGATGATGGCAGCGCCAGCAATGCGGGTACTGGTGGGTGATGTGCTGCACACCCATCAGATGGCCGCTCTCCTTGATGTGCTCCAGAATGACCTTGTTGGCGTCCCAGACCTTGAGACCAGCAAACTTCTCGCCCGCCTCGGCGGTCAGGCGGCCCGCATCGTCCACGGGAACGACAACGGGAACCTGCGGATAGTGATTGACGCAGACCTCAAAGTCCTCAACACCATGGCCGGGAGCGGTGTGGACGCAGCCCGTGCCGCCTTCCAGCGTGACGTGGTCGCCCAGAATGACCAGACCCTTGCGGTCAAGGAACGGATGCTGATACTGCATGAGCTCGAGCTCACTGCCGAGAACAGTCTCGGGCAGGACCTCGTACTCGTCGATATGGCAGCCCTTCATCGTGGACTCAACGAGCTCGCGGGCCATGATGTGGTAGGCGTCACCGATCTTGACGAAGGCATATTCCAGATTGGGGTTCAGGCAGGTCGCGACGTTGGCGGGCAGCGTCCAGGTGGTGGTCGTCCAGATGACGATCCATGCCTTGTCCAGCGGGATGTTGTGCTTGGCCAGCACGCCGTTGGGGTCGTCGGTCAGCTTGAAGCGGACATAGATGGAATCGCACTCGTCCTCGGCGTACTCGATCTCAGCCTCGGCCAGGGCGGTGCGGTCCTCGGGGCACCAGTACACGGCCTTCATGCCCTTGTAGATGTAGCCCTTCTTGGCCATCTCGCCGAAGATCTCGACCTGGCGTGCCTCAAACTCGGGGCGCAGGGTCAGGTAGGGGTTCTCAAAGTCACCCTGCACGCCCAGACGCTTGAACTGCTCGTTCATGACGCCGATGTGCTCGGTGGCAAACTCCTTGCAGATCTGGCGCAGCTCCAGCTTGGAGACACCGGCCTTCTTGTCGCCGAGGGAGCTCAGCGCCTTCAGCTCGATGGGCAGGCCGTGGGTGTCATAGCCGGGCACGTAGGGTGCCTGGAAGCCGGACATGTTCTTATAGCGGATGATGATGTCCTTGATGATCTTGTTCAGCGCCGTACCCATGTGGATATTGCCGTTGGCATACGGAGGGCCGTCGTGCAGGATGTACTGCGGCTTGCCCTCGTTGTTCTTAATCATCTGCTCATAGACATGGTTCTGCTCCCAGTCCTCGAGCATTTTGGGTTCCTTCTTCGGCAGACCGGCCCGCATTTCAAACGGGGTCTGCATCTTATGGATGGTGTCGTTGTAGTTCTGCGCCAAAGTTTCCTACTCTCCTCTATTTATTGGATTCTTTAGTTATATCACATCGGGCGTCAGCTGTCAAAGTCAACGCCTTCAAAGTTATCGAACGCCGGGGAATTCAGCTCCTCCTGCGGTTCGTCACTTGCCTTTTTGCGGGTCGTGCGCCTGGTCGTACCGGCCTTGCGGCGGCGGGCAGGCTTGGCCTCCGGCTCGTCATACAGGCCGGAGACATCCTGGAGCCGCGTCTCGTCGATGGCGGGCTCCTCCACGGGGATCGGGGCGGGCTCGGCTTCCTCCGGCTCCTCCGGGTGCGGCGCGATGGCAAATTCCACCGTGTCTACCTTTTCGCCCTGAGCCCGGGCACTTTCCGTCGGCTCCGGCACGGGCTGGGCTGTGGGCGGCTCATAGTAGGCCGTCTCCTGCATGGCGGGCATCTGGGCTGCCTGCTGTACCGGAGCCGACTCCGGCACAGGCTGGGCTGCGGGGGCCGTGTAGACCGGGGCCTGCACAGCAGGCTGCGGCTCTGGCGCAGGGGCAGCGGCCTGCTCCGGGGCCGGGGACGGCGGCGGAACGGGTTCATCCTCGGGCCGTCTGGTGTAATCGGGCAATTTATTGATAAGGTTGATATGCTTGCGGTACATCTCGATCAGCGAACGCTTGAAGCTGTCTGCCTCACCCTTGAGCGTGACGATCTCCTGCTTGGCCAGCTCGACGTCATCGCGGGCGCGCTGCTCGCGGTCCTCCGCCTTGATGTTGGCCGAGCGGATGATCTCCGCCGCTTTCTGCTTGGACTCGCGGATAATACTGTCCCCCATGCGCTGGGCGTTGATCATCGACGTACTCAGGGAGTTTTCCATCGTTCGGTATTTTTCAATGCGCTGGGCCAGCATGACGAGCTTTTTCTGTAAATCATCATTCTGGGCAGCCAGGTCGTCCATTGCCTGGGCGACCTGCTTGAGATAATCATCCACATCCTCACGGCGATAGCCCTGGAACGCTTTGTCAAATGTGACGTGGCGGACATCCTCGGAAGAGATCATGACGGCTTTCCTCCTGTATGCGGGGCACACGGCCCCGTTATTCCCTGCCCGCAGCGCTGCGGGCGATCCTGCGCTCAATATTGGTAAAAGGATATGAACAGACGATCCTTGCGGCTTTTGCCGCCGATGGCCGCCAGCTTGAAGCGCCCCACGCCGCGCACTGTGAAAATATCCGCGGCGTAGGCGGTCTCGTGGGCGGCCTTCAACGGCAGGTGGTTGATCTCCACACGGCCCGCGGCGATATATTCTGCCGCGCGGGTGCGGGAGGTGTGCAGCATGGCTGCCAGCACCGCGTCCGCACGCAGGGACGGCACGGTAGCCTCCTGCAGGGTGCGCTCGCGGCTTTCGGCCAGACGGGCGGGCAGTGCGTCGATGCACGCAGTATGCACGGTGCAGTGCCCTGCGCCGGTCAGCTCCGCGTTTATAAATTCCTGCTTGTCGGCGAGGATCACCGCGTAAAATGTGTCCTCGCGCTCGGGGTCTGCCAGCAGGTCTCCCACGCAGCTGCGCTCAAGGCCAAGGCCCAGAATCGCACCGAGATAATCCCGGTGGGTCGGCAGCTTATCCCCGTAAGCGGTGCATTGCAGGTAGGCCAGCGGTTCTTCCTGCCAGGCGTCGGGCGGCTCAATACAGAGCACCCGGCGTTCTGCCGCGTCAAAGCCGCCCCAAAAGCGGATGCAGCTGCACCCGGCCTTGTTGCAGGCTGCCTGCGCCAGGCTCTGCTCCCGGTCCGAGAGAAAACCCGTATAACGCGGGATGCCGCGGCTTACCGCAACGCGGCACAGCTCCTCGACACGGCGCATCAGGCGGCGCTCGTCGTCATTCTGCGGCGGCACAAAGCCGCGCACCGCATTGGCGGTATCAGAAGAAGACGCCATTGTTTTCCAGCTCGTCGAGCAGGTCACCCATAATATCAACGTTGTACGGCGTAATAATGAAGGTGCTGGTCGCCACGCGCTTGATCTGGCCGTTGTTGGCATACGCTACACCGGACAGGAAGTCGATCAGACGGCGGGAGACCTCTTTGCTGGCAGACTCCAGATTCAGCACCACAGTATGCTTGGCGTTGAGCTGGTCCGCAATGCTGGACGCATCGTCAAAGCGCTCCGGTTTGACCAGAACGACCTGCAGCTGGGTCGTCGCGTTGATGTTCACGACCTTATTGCTGTGCTGTTTGATCTCCTGCTGCTGGGTATACTCCTGCGCAGCTGCAGCCCCCTGCCCGCCGGGGAAAACATTCTCTTCAGTGTCATCTACATAGGAATCTGCATCGGGGTCGATACCGAGCTTGCTTCTCAAACTGTCAAGCATGGACATGGTCGTAAAACTCCTTTGATTAGAAAGCGCCGTTTACGTCAGCGCGTCATTACAGCGATATACATTAAATATTATCTTCTTTTTTGGCAGTCTTGTCAATACAAACGGCGTATTTTCGTTACAATAGTTTGCCATCCTCCAAATTTGTGCCCTGCACGATGATCTCATCATAGAGGCGCACCTCATTTGCACTGCCGAGCTTGCCGTCCTCCGGGACAAGAATGTAGCTGTCATTCTCATACAGCGTTGTGATCTTCAAAAAGCGCTGCAGGTTGCCGTACTTGACATAGACACCGCGCTGGCCGTTCACGATATGCAGCGCCGCCTTGTCGATGCGAATGCCCTCGTAGGTTTTTAAATCGACCTGCACGGTCTCGCAGCCCAGGCCCAGGACCTCGGCGCTGATGGTCTGGCATTGCAGCACGATCTTGGCAATGCCGTTGTCCTTGTCCTCGGTGACTTCCTCCACCGTGGCGGAAAGCGGGGTGTTCTGCTTGCCGGGTACGCTGATTTTCACCGTGGACAGACCGTCGAACCGTGCGGCGGTATCCAAATCGCAGACCGCGTAGAATTTCCAGCTGAAGCCCGTCGCGATCTGTCCGGCGCGGTTTGTATCCGCTGCCGGGAAGCCGTCTGCCAGCATTTTTTGCAGCGTGGCCGGGTCGGCATCGGCCAGCGCCCGGCAGTCCGTCCGGATGGCGGGCGAGGCCTCCGTGCGGCTGAAATAGCCGTTCGTTGTGGCGGTGACGGTCTGCAGCGTGTCGAGCTGTGCCTTGATGCCGTCGTACTCGGTCTGCAGCGCTGCGATGGACTGGGAGAAATCCGCCGTCTGCCCGGTGCTGATCTGCAGACGGTTCTGGGCCAGCAGAAAGCTGTCCTGCGCGTCGGAGATGCCGGTATACTGGGCAGTGTCCAGCTTATCCAGCAGGTTGTACAACGCCTGCTTCGTCTGGTTTGTCAGCACCGAAAGCTCACTGCCGGCAGAATTCTGCGACTTCGTAAGCAGCGTGATGGAGCGCTCGAGCCGGTCCAGACGCTCACGCTGCAGGCCCTGGGTGTCATCGGTATAGCATTCGGCTACCACCGTGCCGTTCGTCACGCGCTCGCCATCCTGCACAAGATAGCCGAGATTGCCGCTGCCCGGCACATCCACAGCGTCAAATGCCACAACGCCGGTCAGGTTCAGGCTTTCGGCCAGCGTGTAGCGGATGGCGGTCTCGGTCTTGTAGGACCGATGGAAGATCAGCACGAACTGGACGGCAACATACAGCAGGAAGAGTGCCAGTGCCAGCAGACCCAGCGCGTGTAAAAGTTTTTTTGCCAGTGGGCGGTCCTGCCGGTTGCTCACGGTGCACCCTCCTTTCCGTTATTCTTCGTTGTGCAAAAAGGCCCGCACCAGCGTGCAGGCGCGCTCGGTGACATCCTCCTCATCCAGATAGAGCCACACCGCGTCGTTCTGGCGGCGGAACCAGGTCAGCTGGCGCTTGGCGTAGTTGCGCGTTGCCTGCTTGAGACGCTCGGTGCATTCGGTCAGACCGGCCGTGCCCTCAAAGTACGGGAAGAATTCCTTGTAGCCGATGGCCTGCGCCGCCGTGCGGTAAGCATCGCGGTGGTCGTAGACCTGCCTTGCTTCGTCCAGCACACCGTTTTCGACCATTTCGTCCACGCGGCGGTCAATGCGGCTGTACAGCACTGCGCGGTCCCGGCAGGTCAGGCAGAGGCAGAGCGCTTGGTAGGGTGCCTCGGCGGGCCTGGCCTCGCGGCGCTGGTCGCTCATGCGGCGGCCTGTGGCTTCAAACAGCTCCAGTGCGCGGATGACGCGCGGCAGGTTGTTGGGGTGGACCTGAGCGGCGTAGTCGGGGTCGATCCTTTGCAGCTCGGCGTAAAGTGCCGCGCCGCCCTCGGTGTCCGCCCGCGCCTGTAATCGGGCGCGGATGGCGGGGTCGGTCTTTTCCGGGGCAAACGCCATACCGCTCAAAAGACTGGTGATATACAGCCCCGTGCCGCCCACGACGAGGGGCAGTCTGCCGCGGGCCGTGATGTCCCGTATCAGCGGGTCAGCGGCGGCGGTGAAGTCCGCCACGCTGTAGGGGGTCTCCGGCGACAGAAAGTCCAAAAGATAATGCGGTATCCCCTGCCGCTCCTCCTCACTCGGCTTCGCCGTGCCTACGTCGAGATTTTTGTAAATCTGCATTGAGTCTGCGTTGATGATCTCGCCGTCAAAGGCTCTGGCCAACGCGACGGAAAGTGCGGTCTTGCCGCTGGCCGTCGGCCCGCCGACGGCGACGACGCGGGGTTTAGACAAGTCGGCCAAACTGCTTTTCCAGCTCCTTCCGGGTGATTTTCAATACGCAGGGCCGCCCGTGCGGGCAGAACGGCGGGACCGTGCCGTCCATGATGTGCTGGGCCAGCGCGAGCATCTCGGCGGCGTTCGTGCGGTCCCCCGCTTTGATGGCCGCGCGGCAGGCGATGGAATGCAGCACCCACTCGGTCTTTTCACGCAGGGCGTCGCGTCCGCCGTCGGCGAGCTTTGCCGCCAGCTCCACGATCATATCCTCTACATCGTCCACCGGCACATCCGCGGGCACGGCGCGCACGACAACAGTCGAGCCGCCGAAGTCCTCGGCCTCGATGCCGGCATCGGTCAGAAGGTCAAGGTTCTGCAAAACGGCCTGTTTTTCCGCGGCGGTCAGATTGACCTGCACGGGGACAAGCAGCATCTGGGACGGCACGCTGCCGTAGTCCCTGGCCAGCTGCTCAAACAGAATGCGCTCATGCGCAGCGTGCTTGTCGATAAGGCAAAGCTCACTGCCGCGCTCGGTGATGATATAGGTCTTGAACACCTCGCCGACAAGGCGCAGCGGCTCGCTTGCAGGCGGTGGGGTCAGCGTCGTCTGCTCGGGACGTGTGCTGACCATGTCGGGCAGGGCGCTTAAAGCATGTGGGTCATTCCGAACGTAATCCGTCTCGGGGTCTGTCGCGGGGGCCTCGTCGGGCAGCTCCGGCAGAATGTCCAGCACCGTGTCATCGCTGACGGCGTGGGGCATCGGCTGCGGGGCGGGAATCGTTACGGGCTCCGACGCGGGCGTTTCAACCGCCGTCACCGGCGTGACCGGGGTCAGCGGTCTCGGTGCGGGCCCCGCCGTGTAGGCAGGCTTCGGGGACTGTGCCTCCAGCACGCCCGGGGCAGGCTGTGTGCCCTGTGCATTCTGAACGCCTTGCGCCGTCGGCAGCGGGCGCGCAGGCACGGGCGCGGTCAGACCGTTCAAAGCGCGGTATTCTGCCGCGGACAGCGTCGTGAAGCCGCCCTTTTTCGGCTGGGTCGCAGCAGGCCGCGGGGCAGGTGCCGGGGCGGCGGGCTGCAGCACGGTCTGCCCGGGCTTTTCTTCGGGCGCGGTGTGGCCCATCTCAAAGCGGCACTCGCCGCTGCCGGGCGTTGCCAGCGCGGCGCGCACGGCACGGTAGACAGCGTCAAAGACGTCACTCTCTTTCGCAAAGCGAATTTCGGTTTTCGCCGGGTGGACGTTGACATCGACCATGTCGGGCGGCAGCTCCAGCATGAGCACCGCGCCCGGGAACTTGCCCTGCATCATCGTGCCCTTGTAGGCGTTTTCGAGCGCCGCCATCATTGTGCGGTTTTTGACGTAGCGGCCATTAACAAAGAAATGCTGCGCACCGCGGCTGGCGCGGCAGGCACGCGGCGGCGTGACCAGGCCGGTCACATGGTACAGCTCGCTGCCGCCGTCCACGGGCAGCAGGTCGCGGGCAAATTCACGGCCCAGGACCGCGTAGACCGCACTGCGCAGGTCGCCGTCGCCGGGGGTCACATACTGCTGCTTGCCGTCGCGCAGATAGCGGAAGCTGATCTCCGGGTGGGACAGCGCCGCGTGCAGGACGGTCTCAGCCACAAACGTGCCCTCGCTGGCGTCCTTTTTCAAAAACTTCATGCGGGCGGGCGTGTTGTAAAACAGGTCACTGACCGTGATGGTCGTGCCGACGGGGCGCGCGCCGGGCTCCATCCCACGCTCCTCGCCGCCTTCGATGCGGTAGCAGCAGGCGTACTCGTCGGCCTCTGTGCGGGTCAGCACCTCGACGCGGGCAACGCTGGCAATGGAGGCAAGTGCCTCGCCGCGGAAGCCCAAGGTATGGATGTGCCCGAGGTCCTCCGCCGTCGCGATCTTGCTGGTGGCATGGCGGATAAACGCTTTATCGATATATTCCGCTTCTATACCTGAACCGTTATCTACGATTTGCAGCTGCTGGATGCCGCCGCGCACCGCCGACAGCGTGATCTGCGTCGCGCCTGCGTCGATGGCATTTTCCAGCAGCTCCTTCGCCACGGAGGCGGGCCGTTCGACGACCTCGCCCGCTGCGATCAGCTCTGCGGTATGCTTGTCCAGTACACGAATTTCCGCCATGGTTTTCACCTGCCTTTAGTCTTTGTCCAGTGTATTTTTCAGCTCGTACAGGAAGTTCAGCGCCTCCAGCGGGGTCAGTGTCTCAATGTCTACATTGTGGAGCTTTTCGACGACCTCGCTGGGTACGCTGGGGTTGTTGTAAGCCTCGACGGTGTCAAAATCGAGCTGCATCGTGTTATTGCGTCCCGGTGCGCTTGCCTCCAGCTGGCGCAGCACGGCGTGGGCGCGCTTTGTCACGCTGCCGGGCAGACCCGCGAGCTTCGCGACCTCGATGCCGTAGCTGTCGTCGGCGGGGCCTGCCACAATGCGGCGCAAAAACGTGATGTCCTCGCCGCGCTTTTTGACGGCGATATTATAGTTTTTGACGCCGTGAATATCCTGCTCCATGCTCGTCAGCTCGTGGTAGTGCGTGGCGAACAGCGTCTTGCAGCCGATGTTCTCGCAGATAAATTCTACCACACTGCGCGCAATGCTCATGCCGTCAAACGTCGAAGTGCCGCGGCCAATTTCATCCAGAATCACCAAGCTGTCCTTCGTCGCGTTTTTCAGGATCTCCGCAACCTCGGTCATCTCGACCATGAAGGTCGACTGCCCGGCGGCGAGGTCATCCGACGCGCCGACGCGGGTGAAGATGGCATCCACCACGCCGATATGCGCCGCGGCGGCAGGCACAAAGCTGCCGATCTGCGCCATCAGGGCAATCAGCGCATTCTGGCGCATGTACGTAGATTTACCGGCCATGTTCGGGCCGGTGATGAGCAGCATCCGGTTCTCGTCCTCGTCGAGCATCGTATCGTTGGGTACAAACAGACTGCCCTTGAGCATCTGTTCAATGACCGGGTGGCGGCCCTCCTTGATCTCCATAACGCCGCTCTCATCCACGTTTGGCATGACGTAGTTGTTTTGCAGCGCCGCCTCGGCAAAGCCTGCCAGCACATCGAGCTGGGCCACAGCCGATGCCGTGCGCTGGATGCGGACGACCTCGGCGGAGATCGACGAAAGCAGGTCGGCAAACAGCTGGTGTTCCAGAACCAGCAGGCGCTCGTTTGCGCCGAGGATCTTATTTTCCAGCTCCTTCAGCTCGGGCGTGATGTAGCGTTCGCCCGTCGTCAACGTCTGCTTGCGGGTGAAGGTATCAGGCACCGAGTCGGTGTAGGAGCGGCTGACCTCAATATAGTAGCCGAACACCTTGTTGAAGCCGATCTTCAGCTTGGGGATGCCGGTCTCCTCGCGGTAGCGGGCCTCAAGGTTTGACAGATACCCCTTGCCGCCGTGCATGATGTCGCGCAGCTCATCGACCTCGTTGTTGAAGCCCGCGCGGATAGCGCCGCCGTCCTTCATGTTGGCGGGCGGGTCATCCACAAGGGCGGTCTGGATGTTCTGCAAGACATCCTCGAGCAGGTCGATCTGGTCAGCCAGCTGCGTCAGCAGCGGCGCACCGCAGGCCGCAGCCTGGGCCTTGACCTGGGGCAGCATGGCGCAGGTATCCCCCAGTGCCTTGACCTCGCGCGGGGTGGCGGAGCCGTAGAGAATGCGGGTCGTCAGCCGCTCAATGTCAAAGACATGGCCGAGGGCTTCTTTCAAATCGGCGCGGGCGATGCTGGCAGAATAGAGCGCCTGCACCGCACAGAGCCGCGCGTTGATGGCGTCGGCGTCCACAAGGGGCTGCTCGATCCAGGAGCGCAGCAGGCGCTTGCCCATCGAGGTTTCGGTCTTGTCGAGCACCCAGAGCAGCGTGCCGCGCTTCTCGCGCCCGCGCATCGTCTCGGTCAGTTCCAGATTTGCGCGGGTCACAGGCGACAGGCGCATATACTGTGCGTCGGCGTAGTTCTGCACGGTCTTGATGCGCTCAACGCCGTGCTTTTGGGTCTCGTGCAGGTAGTTGAGAAGCGCCGCCACAGCATACGGGACAAGCGCGTCCTTCTCATAGCCGAGGGTCGTGCGCCAGTCGGCGCCGAACTGGTCGGCCATGGTCTGCACCATGACGGCGTCCTTAAAGCAGGCATCCTCGCGCAGCTCGACCAGGGCGTTTGTGTGCTGCTTGATGTAGGTCGTGACATCTTTAAAGTCAAGCATCGGCGGGCAGATCAAAATCTCGCTGGGCATATAGCGGCACAGCTCGGTGATGATGGCTCCGCCGATTTTTTCAGCGTTCAGCTCGGTGGCGTAGGCCTCGCCGGTGGAAACGTCCGCAAAGCAGACGCCCGCACGCCAGCGGCCGCGGGTGCGCTTGCAGTAAATGCTCGCCAGATAGTTGTTTTTATCCTCGGACAGCATGCTGCTTTCAATGACCGTGCCGGGCGTGACAACACGGATGATGTCGCGCTTGACAAGACCCTTGGCGAGGGCAGGGTCCTCCATCTGCTCACAGATGGCAACCTTGTAGCCCTTGGCGACCAGGCGCGCCATGTAAGTCTCGTAGGAGTGGAACGGCACGCCGCACATAGGGGCGCGTTCTTCCTTGCCGCAGTTTTTACCGGTCAGCGTCAGCTCCAGCTCCCGCGAAGCCGTCAGCGCGTCGTCGTAGAACATTTCATAGAAGTCACCGACGCGGTAGAACAGAATCTCGTTGGGATGCTGTTTTTTGATTTCAAAATACTGCTGCATCATGGGCGATACTGCTTGCTCGGCCATGTTTCACACTCCTGTTTTTGTCTGGTTGATACGTTGCTTTGTAGGGGCGGGCATTGCCCGCCCGCGGGCCGTTTGCCCGGGCTATGGGCGGCAACGGGAAGCGACGGGCGAGCAATGCTCGCCCCTACAGTTTCCTACCGCGCCTCAAGCTTTAGTGGCAGCCGCCGCAGGTGGAGCAGCTGCCGGTGCAGCCGCCGGTGGGGGCCTGCACGGTCATGGGGTCGCCGCCGTTCATAGCGGTGTTGATGATAGCGTCAATGTGGCTGACCATTGCCTCGCACTCGGCCTTGGCGGCGTTGTAGCGGACCATGCCCTCGCTGGCCATGATCTGGCTGTACAGGTCGTTGACGCGCTGGTTCAGCTCGGCCACGCGGGCGGCATCGGTCTCGGCCTTGGCACTCTCATTGTTCAGGTCGAGGCGGGCGAGGTTGAACTCACCAATCATGTTCTGCAGCTCCTCGTCCATGTCGTTCTCACGGCGGGCAGCGTCCAGCTCCAGGTAGCGGGGGTCAGTCTGCAGGGCAGCGGCGGCTTTCTTGAAAAGATCAATGCAATCCATTGTAAAATTCTCCTTATAAATATAATGTATAGGTTTATTCAGCAAGCTCGCCCACAAGCAGTGCGGCGCGCGAGCCGGTGATGTGGACGTCGGCCCACTGGCCGATAAGACTTTCAGGGGCCTTGAACTCCACGACCAGATTGTTGTCGAGGCGTCCGTTGACAGTGCCCTCATTGCGGCCAGCAGCCTCGACCAGCACGCGGACGGTCCGGCCTGCCATGGCGGCGGTGGCGGCAAAGGCGAACTCCTCCTGCGTTTTCAGCAGGCGGTCCATGCGGGCGGCCTTCTCAGCGTGGGTCGTTGGGTCAGGCAGCTTGGCCGCCGGGGTGCCGGCGCGCTTGGAATAGATGAAGGTAAATAGCTGCATATAGCCCACCTCACGGATGAGGTCGAGCGTTGCGGCAAAGTCCTCCTCCGTCTCGCCGGGGAAGCCGACAATGATGTCGCTGGAGAAGGTCACACCGGGAATTTTTTCCTTGGCGTAGCGGATCAGATCCATGTACTGCGCGACGTTGTAGTGGCGGTTCATCTCCTTGAGCAGCCGGTCCGAGCCGGACTGCACGGGCAGGTGGATATGCTTGCACAGATGCTCCTGCGCGGCAATCGTGTCGATGAGCTTACGGCTGGCGTCCTTCGGGTGGCTCGTCATGAAGCGGATCTGGTAGTCGCCGGGGACTTCGCACAGCAGGTTCAAAAGGTCGGCAAAGTCGATGGGATGTTCCAGCCCCTTGCCGTAGCTGTTGACGTTCTGGCCCAGGAGGGTGATCTCCTTATAGCCCTGCTCGACAAGCTGCCTGAATTCTGCCAGAATTGCGGCGGGCTCGCGGCTGCGCTCCCGCCCACGGACGTAGGGCACGATGCAGTAGGTGCAGAAGTTGTCGCACCCGTACATGATGGGCAGCCACGCGCGGAAGCCGGAATCACGGCGGATGGGCAGCTCCTCGACCACGGCGTTGCGCTCGGCGGGCTTTTCCAGATAGCGCTTGCCCTTGCGGATGCGCTCGGCCAGCATGGCGGGCAGCCGGTCAATGCCGTCCACGCCAAAGACAAGGTCCACATAGGGGTAGCTCTGGCGCAGCTTTTCGACAATGTGCTCCTGCTGGGCCATGCAGCCGCAGACACCGATCATCAGACGCGGGTTCTGCTCCTTGAGCTTTTTCAGCGCGCCGACATTGCCGAAAACGCGCTGCTCGGCGTGCTCACGCACGGCGCAGGTGTTGAACAGGATGAGGTCGGCGTCCTCGGGCTTATCGCACAGGCCGTAGCCGATATCCACCAGCACGCCCTTGATGCGCTCGCCGTCGTTCACGTTCTGCTGGCAGCCGTAGCTGTGCACGAAAGCCAGCGGCGGCGTATCGTAAGCCTGCTTCACCAGCTCGGCGGCGATGTTGTTGTGCTCAAAACTAATGTATTCCAATGAAACCATCCTTCTCCGCCGGGGCACACGCCCCGCACGGCGAAACTCTTTTTAATCGTTTGCTCCGAAGCATTCTTCAAAAGCTCTCTTTAGTATACGCTCTTTGCGCCGTTCGGGCAAGAGGGAGAAGCCATTTTTTCCGCAAGGTCACTGCGCATTTTCACGCATCTGCTTCTCGCAGCAGGCTTCGCACACGCCGATGAGCACCACGGCGCAGTCCTGCACGCGGCCTTTCTGGTTCTTGACCAGCTTCATCACCTGCTTCTCGTCCACCTCGGCGTCGGTCACGCCGCCGCACACAGTGCAGTACAGGTGGCTGTGCCAGGGCAGCGTGTGGTCAAAGCGGTCTGCCTTGCCCGGGATGGACACCCGGCGCACCCGGCCCGCGTCCACCAGGCTGTTCAGGTTGCGGTAGACGGTGCCAAGGCTCAGGCCCGGGCACTCCTTGACGGCGGCATCATAAATTTCCTCGGCGGTGGGGTGGTCGCAGAGGTTCTGCACCGTCTGTATGACCAGCTCGCGCTGTTTGGAATATCGCATATCCTTCTCCTTTGTTTTTCTTATAGGGGTCAGACGTTCTCCTCGCCCTTGATCTTTGCCCAGTAGGCCCGGGCGGCCTGCTCGGTCTTGTTGTCCCCGAAGGTGTAGTACTTCACATCCTTGATGGCATCCGGCAGATACTGCTGGGCCACCCAGTGGTGGTCGTAGTCGTGGGCGTATTTGTAGTTCTGGCCCTTCACCAGGGCGTCCTCGCCGTCGTAGTGCTTGTTCTGCAGCTGGCGCGGGATGGGCCCGGTGCGGCCCGCCTGCACATCTGCGATGGCCGCGTTGATGGCGTCGTGGGCACTGTTGGATTTGGGGCTGGTGGCCACCAGAATGACTGCATCTGCCAGCGGCAGCCGGGCTTCCGGCAGGCCCACCATGTTGGCGGCATCCACCGCCGCCTTCACGATGGGGATGATCTGCGGGTACGCAAGGCCCACGTCCTCGCAGGCGCAGACCATCAATCGGCGGCAGGCCGAGGGCAGGTCGCCTGCTTCCAGAAGGCGGGCCAGATAATGCAGGGCGGCGTCCGGGTCGGAGCCGCGCATGGACTTCTGGTAGGCCGAGACGATGTCGTAGTGGTCGTCGCCCTCCCGGTCATAGCGCATAGCCGTGCGGCGGGTGACCTGCTGGATCATCTCCAGCGTGATGTGTTTCTTGCCGTCCTCGACGGGTGCAGCCGTGACGGCAAAATCCAGACAGCCCAGCGCCTTGCGCAGGTCACCGCCCGCGCTCTCGGCAAGGTAAGAGCAGGCGTCCTCGTCCATGCAGACCTCGGTGTCCTCGCCTTCGGAGAGCTTCTTCACCGCGTTGTGCAGCCCGCGCTCCACGTCTGCTGCAGAGAGCGGCTTGAACTCGAACACCGTGCAGCGGGACAGCAGTGCATTATAAATGTAAAAATAGGGGTTCTCGGTAGTGGATGCGATCAGCGTCACCGAACCGTCCTCAATGCATTCCAGCAGGCTCTGCTGCTGCTTTTTGTTCAGGTACTGAATCTCGTCCAGATACAGCAGGATGCCGCCGGCCCCTGCCAGCGTGCCGATATCCTTGAGCACGGCCTTGATATCGCCGGTGCCGCAGGAGGTGCCGTTGAGCTTGTGCAGGGTCATGCCGCTGTTCTCGGCAATGATGCGGGCCACGGTGGTCTTGCCTGTGCCGGACGGGCCGTAGAAGATCATGTTGGGGATGCGGCCGCTCTCAATGGTGCGGCGGAACACCCGCCCCGGTGCAAGCAGGTGCTGCTGGCCGCACACGTCTGCCAGCGTCTTCGGGCGCAGACGCTGTGCCAGTGGTTCGTTCATCCTGTTCCCCTCCCTTCCTGCCGGGCGCAATCCCCGGTGTTTTTCTTATAGTATATCGCATTTTGGCGGCAAGGGCAAGGCTTTATCTGAAAATCATTCTCAGATAATCTTCGACGGCAGTTTACAAAAAGCGCAAAACATGGTATTATCAGGGCAGTCTTTTGCCGAAAGGAGTGGTGAGATGCCCGCAACGAAAAAAGCGCCGGAAGACCTGACCGCCAAGAAGGCGCTGGCACTGGAGGTCATCGACCGGCTGAAAAAGGAGTACCCGGACGCCGGGTGCACATTGGATTATGACCACGCCTGGCAGCTGCTGGTCAGTGTGCGGCTGGCGGCCCAGTGCACCGATGCACGGGTGAACATCGTGGTGGAAGATCTGTTTGCAAAATACCCCGGCGTGGCCGCCCTTGCCGCCGCAGAACCGGAGGACATTGAAGCCATCGTAAAGCCCTGCGGCCTGGGCCGCTCCAAGGCGCGGGACATCTCCGCCTGTATGCGGGTGCTGCGGGACAAGTACGACTGCCAGGTGCCCACCACCTTTGAAGAACTGCTGGCCCTGCCCGGCGTCGGCCGCAAGAGCGCAAACCTCATCATGGGCGACGTGTTCGGCAAGCCGGCCATCGTGACCGACACCCACTGCATCCGCCTGTGCAATAAGATCGGCCTTGTGGACGGCATCAAGGAGCCGCAGAAGGTGGAGATGGCGCTGTGGAAGATCGTCCCGCCCGAAGAAGGCAGCGATCTGTGCCACCGCTTCGTGATGCACGGCCGGGCTGTGTGCAACGCACGCAAACCGGAGTGCGAAAAATGCTGTTTGAAGGATATCTGCCGCTATGCGCTGGAGCTCTCCGGCGCGCAGGCGGATCTATAAGGAGGTCTGTCTTATGATCACATTGACGATTTTACTTATCATTGCTTTGATCTGCGTCCTGGTGGGCTGCCTGATGGGGCTTTTCTCCCTGCTGGGCGTGCTGGTCTCGCTGGCCGTGGGCGTGCTGGTGGGCGCACTGGCCGGTTATGTTGCCGGGCGCTTCATGGGCACCGAGACTTCGTTTAGCCGCAACATCCTCATGGGTGTTCTGGGCAGCTTTGTGGGCGAGTTCGTGTTCGGGCTGTTCGGCATCCATGCCACCGGCAGCTTCACCTCGTTCGCCATCTCGGTGGTGGGTGCCTGCATCTGCATCTGGGTCGGCCAGAAATTTTTCAGCTGACCGCCTTTTCCCCTGCCGCCCTTGCGAAATTTTTCGCAGGGTGGTTTTTATTTTTGCCTTTTCCGGCCAGAGGTTCCGGCGGCCGCCGCCTGCGCCCGAAATCCAGCCTTGACAGCCACCCGGAAGTGTGATAGAATACCACCTGTTACAGAATATCGCATGTGCTACTGTGGCTCAGCTGGTAGAGCAGCTCACTCGTAATGAGCAGGTCGCCTGTTCGAATCAGGTCAGTAGCTCCAAGACAAAATCCCCGAAAAGCGGCTTCATGCCTCACTTTTCAGGGATTTTTCTTTTTGTTTTTCTTCCCGCTTTTACCAAGAAAAGCGCCTTAATTACCCTTGTTTCCCTCAAAAGATTCTAAATTGGTGGCGCAACAGGTGGCGCAAAGTGGCGCACCTCTGCCCGTCAGTTCACGCGCTTTTTCTTCTCGCCCATCCATGCATCCGCCTGAATGGCCGCCGCCGTGAAGCTGTTGTTCTTCCACCAGCTCACCAGCGCGGCTACGCTGGTGATACCGGCGGTGACCAGCTGCTCCACGGTGGAGCTCTCAATGGGCAGGATGGGCTTGCCACAGGCGCTCAGGATCTGGTTGGTCAGTGCCAGCAGGAGCACGGCGGTGCGGGCCACGGTGCCAGCGGAGACGGTGCGGGTGGTGTTGGTGTTGGTGATATGTGCGTTCATAGTGGTGTCCTTTCTCCCGGCGCTGCCGGGCTCTCATTTAATCGCGGATGGGCAGAGCTTTGGCACGGTTATACAGTTCGGTACCCGTGCCATTGCCGCCCAATGCGTGATAACTCGTGTAAAGGTATTCGATATTTTTCAGACCGCTCGTGTTGATGTAACCCTTTTCGAGGTAGTGGGTGCATGCCTGATACAGTCGGTCGTGCATGATGGCAAGCAGACCGTCCTTGATGGCTTTGTACTCGGTGACCTTTTTAACGAGGTAGGCCCAGCCGATGCCAAGCAGCCAGATAGCTCCCTCCATCCAGTGGGCCGAGATGTACGCAAAAAACTGCTGCATTGGTATCACACCTCCGAGTCTTCGGCGCTATCTTCCCATGCCTGTTGGATGCGCTGTCCATTAGCACAGATCACATCCATGGTGGCGTCAGCCTGAATGTTCGTTGCGATCAGCGCCTTGTTCATTGTGTCCATACCGAAGTAGCCGGTGAATACTTCGCCAGTGGGCAAAGGCGCCGCTACTGCAATCTGGCTGACGTTGTGGTCCCCCAGTGTAGCTAAAACATCGGAGAGCCACGACGCGTAGGGCGCGTCAGAAATCAAGTAGCTTGCCATTGGTTACACCTCCATCACGGGAATGCCGTAGTCCACGGCGCACTGGTGCTCGATGCGGCATCCGCGAGCAGCCTGCCAGCCCGGCGCAAAAATCGCCACATCAGCCTTTGCAAGAAACTCAATGCTCCTGGCCAGATAGTCCAGCGGCTTTGCGGCGGGGCCGAAATCATCAAAGAAGGTCTCCAGTACATCGACATCGCCGAACTGCTGCCGGGCAATCTCAATCACTCTGCGGCGCTCTGCATTGATTTCATCGTCAGAGCGGCCGCCCATCGGCTGGCTGATAAAAATAACCTTACTCATGCTCTCACCCCCTCACTGCGCCCAGCCCGGCACGCTTGATGATGCTGGCATAGTCCTTGTAAGCGTGGCTCATGTCCACGTTGGTGCTCACCCCCCGCACGCGGGCAGTGCTGGTGTACTGCCACATGCCAAAGGCAAACGCCGTTTTGGGCTTATCCTCGGGCTTGGTCTTGCTCTGGTCTTTGGGATATCTCGCCAGCCATACGTCATAGGGCTTGAGGGCCGCACCGCCCATGTAGAGATATGTCTGGCCGAACCACAGGCCGGTGTACAGCAGGGCATACACGCCCCAACTTTCCACCGTGCTCAGGCAGTGGGCGGCAATGTCGGTCAGTGCAGCCTTGCCCAGCGGCTGCTGCACCTCGTCCTCAATGTCCACCGCCACAGGCAGCTCGAAGCTCCTGCCGGTGAGCAGCTTCTTGAAGTATGCCAGCTCCTTGTCGGCCTGTTCCCGGTTGACTGCCTTGAAATAGCCGTAGACGCCGCAGGGGATGCCCAGCCGCTTGCACTCGCTGTAGTTGCGGGCAAACTGCGGGTCGGTGTAGGGCGCACTGGGCTTGCCTGCGGCGCTGTTGCCCATAGCCCGCAGCATGACGCCGTCGATTTTGCCGGACGCCTTGACCTTTGCCCAGTCGATGACGCCTTGATGCTTGGATACGTCCATGATGGTTTTAGCCATTGCCGTCAGCCTCCTTGTCCAATGCCGCCTGTACCCTTGCCCGCCACTTTGCAGGCACGTCCTCGATGGTAAATGCACCGTCGAACTGGTGCAGCCTGATCTGCGTCACATAAAACTTGACCATGTATCACCCCTCCTCTCCGGCCAGCAGGTCCAGCATGGCCGCTTCCAGCGCCGCGATACGCTCCTCGGTGGTGGGCAGCTGCGCCGCCTGCTCGGCTTGCTTGCGGGCCTCCTCCTGTGCTGCGGCTGCTGCGGCCTCAGCCTGCGCCACAAGGTCCGGGCGCGGGGTGATGGCGGTCACGGTCGGCAGGCCGTCCCGCTCCTCGGTCGTGATGTCTGCATAGGCGAGGGTGTCCGGCAGGGTCATGCCCTCCGGGATGACGGCCCAGCCTTCCGGGATGGGCACAGTGCAGATGCCATAGATCATCCGGTGTTCAGGCTGGGTGGAGTAGTCAATAATGTTCATCATATGCGTTCACCTTCTGGGTTACAGGTACTGATAGCCGTACACAACAAACTGGCTGCCGCCGCTGCCGCCAGAGACGGACAGGGTGCCGTCTGAGGCAAAGGCCACGGAGACAATCGACACGCTTGTATTTTCGATTTTTGCATAGGGGGAACCGTAGTTCGAGAGCGAGCCATCGATCATCATGGTGAGGCTTGTGATGGGTACAGCGGCGGAACCTCCACGCACCGCCCTTGCATGGCCGAAGTCGGAAGCCGTGCCGATTGCATTGCTCGAGCTGGCCATGTAATCAGCGCTCGATGCGTATCCGACACCGCTGCGTCCCATCGCCGGAATCGCCGAGACGATCTCCGCGTAATCCACCGTGCTAGGGATTGCCATCGTGGTGGTGCCGCCGGTGCAGACGCCTGCACCCGAGAAAACCAGTTTACCGTCCATGTTCATCATCCTTTCCAGCCTTTGAAGTTTGCTGTCAATCTCATCCTTACTGTAACCGCCTTCCACACCGTTCAGCGTTCCGTCCTCCTCAACACTGAGGTTCTCCCCCACCTTCACCAGACCCAGCGTGTCCGCCGTCGCGGTCGGGATGGTGTAGCTTGTCTGCTCCCCGCTGCCAAGGGTCAGGGTCAGCGTCTGGCCGTTCAGGGCAACGTTCTGCACATACGCTGTGCTGCCCTCCTCCACAGCCCCCACGTCGGCCGCCGTCATCGGCGTGTCCTTTCCGGTGCCGCCGTGCTCCACGGCCAGAATGCCGGTCATGTTTTCCAGGCTCGTGGTGTCCTTCGTCTGCAGGGTCTGGGTGCTGCCGTCGCCAAAGGTCAGCGTCAGCGTCTGCCCCACAAGGCTCACGGCCTTCACATACGCCCCACTGCCTTCCGGCACCGCGCCCAGGTCGTCGGCGGTCAGGGTCACAACGCCGCCCTTGCCGTTCACGCTGCGCACCGCCCCGTCCGAAGGGGCCGTCAGCTCTGCCCGTTCCGCCGCTGCTTCGGCCCGGTCGGCATCTCTTTCCGCGCTCTGCTGCGCCACCACTGCCTGCGCGGCCGCCGTCTGGGCCGTGTTCTGCGCCATCTGCGCAATGGCCGCGTCTTTTTTCGCACTGGCCGCACTGTTCCGCGCCTCTTTCGCACTGTTCTGCGCACTGTTGGCATAGGCCAGCACCTGCGCCACAAAGGTCTCATACTGCGTCGGGCTGATCTCGGCGTCGCCGTCGGTGGCAAGCGTCTCGTAACAGTCGTATTTCGTCGGCCGGGTCAGTGCCCGGTAGCCGTCCTCGCCCAGCGCCAGCAGCATCCAGCTGCCGCACTTCGCGGCCGTGAACGCTTTGCCCACCGCCACACTGTGTTCTTCGTCCAGCAAAATGGGCGCAGGCAGCGTGCCGTCCTGCTGCTGGATGTGCAGCGTCACGCTCTTGCTCTGCCACTCCTCCGGCAGCTCAAAATAAAGCCGCTCCACGTTGGCGCTGGACTGCCCGCCCAGGTGCAGCACCCGCATCTCCGGGCAAAACTCCACCCCGCTGAATGTCTTTCGGATGATCTTCACCCGCATGGTTTTTCCCTCCTTCCGTCTTGTGTCCAGCGTATCACAAATTGTGTCGGCGCAACACTGCGGACTTTTTGTGTTTCCGCCGCAGGCCGCGGTCGTCGTTGTTGCAGACTTTTTCTATCACGCACAAGGCCCCGGCCGTTCATCTGAACCGCCGGGGGCCTTTCCTCTCCTTATCTCACCGCTGCATACGGGTCTTTTTTCTCCTCGCTTTCCGCCTTGTCCGCCGCCTTCACCCACTGGGCAAAGGTCTTCTCCGTGTACAGTGCCTTGCCGTCCGCGTCCACCAGTGCCAGCAGCATGGTCTCCATCTGCTGCCGGTCGGCGTCGCTGCCCGCAAGGTACTCCGGCTTTGCCGTCTCGGTGATCTTTCTCTTGAGCGTCGAAGCGCTCTTGCCTGCCTTCGCCAGCCGGTCGTACTCCTCCTGTACGGCACTGGCGTCCCAGCTGTCCACGGCTTCCACAAGGTCGTCCGTCGCGCTGGAGTTGTCGCCTTTCAGCAACTTGTCCGCCAGCTGGTTCACCGCGCCGGTCACGCAGTCCACCACGTCCCCACGCTTTCCCTTCGGCAGGCCCAGCGCGTCGCTCATCTGCTCGATCATCTGTATTTCCAGCTCATACCGTTTCTGGTCGTCTCCCGCATTCTGCGCCTCGGCCGCTGCCTTCACATTCGCATCGTACTTCACCAGCCGGGTCTTCAGCTGCTTGTAAACGTCTTCGCCTTTCCCCATCTCGTTCAGCTTTTCCACCGCTGCCTTTGCCTCGTCGCTGTCGCCGCTGGCATAGGCATTGTACAGCCGGTCGTACTGACCGGTGGCGCTCTGCGGCACCGAGTTGAAGCTGAAGGTCCCTCCGTGGGCAAGGTTTTCGATGTCTTCCACATACCCCTGCACGGCTTCCACGATCTTCCGGCCGTTGCCGTAGGGTACGCCCGCCACTTCGAAGCCGTCCTCCAGCAGGGTCATGAACCGCTGCATCAGCTTGTCGTGGTGCTGCTGCAGCTGCCCCTCGTCCATTTCGCCGGTGTCCTTCCGAAACTCCTTGAAGAACTTCTCCACATCTCCGGCCAGATCGTTCACCACACTGATGCTTGCCGCGCTCAGCACGTCGTAGTCTTTGCCGTTCATCGCGTTGTCGATCAGGCTGTAGAGCTCACTGCCGTAGAGGAAGTTGCCTGCAAAGCTCTCGGTGTAAAGGCTTGCGAACCGCTGCCACATGCTCTTGGCGGTCACGTCGCCGTTCTCGTCCTGCTCCCGGTCCCACCGGTGCAGCAGAAAATCCGCGCCGATCTTCATCACCGCGAACACAGCCGTCTGCGCCACCTGGCTCACAATGGCCCGGTTCCGCTGCGCCGCAGCCCGCTGCAGTTCCGCCTTGTTCTCCTCGCTCTGGTTCTGCCGGTAGCGCTCTGCCTGGGCGTTGTAATCGCCGATGGCGTCCGCCAAAATGCCGTAGTTCTGGAAGCGCTGGGTGGTAAACATCGTCAGCTGCTTCAGCAGTTCGTTGGGGTTGCGCTGGATGCCCGCCCGCTGCATCACGGTGTAGTTGGGCTGGGTCTGCTCGATCACCTTCTGGTAGGTGCGGCTCACCGCTTCCCAGTATGCCGGGCTTCCGGTCACGTCCGCACCCTCAAATTCGGCCGCGTGGCTGCGCACATACCGCTTACTGCCTTCCCACAGCGCTGCCACCGTGATCTCGTCCATGCCGTTGATCCAGCCGGTCAGTGCCGTCGGCAGCTTGTCCATGGCCTTCTCGGCCACTGTTTCGCTCTGTCCGATGCTGGCAAGTTCGCCCTTCTGGCTGCCGCGCTTGCGCCAGTCCAGCAGTACGTCCCCGTGCTCTCTGATCTCCGTTTCCAGCGCCGTCCGCGCCTTGGGCGAAAGGTTTTTCACAAAGGGCACCACCGCTGCCATGGTATCCCCGCCCAGCACCGCCGCTGCCGTCGGCAGGCTCGCCGCCTGCGCAATGGCCACGCCCGGGTTCAGGGTCAGCACCGCGCCCGCGTAGTTTCCGCGCAGGTTTCCCAGCACCCGGTTTGCCGTACTGGGCCGCTTGCGCTGGGTGGTCTGCAGGTCGGTCAGCAGATCGTTGATGTAGCTCACCGCGTCTCGGCCCCACTGCTCCTTGATGATGCCGTTCTTCAGGTTGGTGAGCCCTTCCTGTGTCTCCACACTGCTGTTCAAAATCTTCTGCACATCCCGGATGGGCGCTGCCAGGCCTGCATAGGCCGCCGTGTCCCGCAGGCTGCGCTGCACCACGCTGCTGCACTCCTCCAGCAAAATGGGCTGGCTGCTCTTGACGCGGTTCTTCAGAAAGCCCCGGCCCTCAATGGTCGCGTCCAGGTTCAGGCCCTCGATCTGGGTCGCCAGCACCGACCGGTCCACCGCGATGGGGTAATAGTTTTTCACGGTGGCCCGCTGGTAGCCCACCAGCTGCAGGCTGGTCTCGTTGATGAGGTTCGTGGTGTAGTGGTCAAAAAACTCCTTCATGTCCGCGCACCACGCCCGGTCATAGTCGGTCATGGCCGCTTCCGCGGTCTGCAGGATGCTGTCCGCCGTGGGCGTGCCGTCCGCATTTGTCAGCATGCCCAGGTGCACGGTCTGGCCTTTCTGGTACGCCTGCTCAATGTCCCCCTTGCTGTAAATCTTTGCATCCGGGATCACAAAGCCGCCGTTCATCAGGTGGTTCAGGCTGTCCTTGTTCTGCAGGTGCATGTACAGGCTGCACAGCTGCGCGTGGGTCAGCGGGGCCCGGTTGCCCTTTCCGTCCGTCAGGCCCACGTCCACAAGGTCTGCGCCCGGGCCCGCAAAGGCCTGCATCTCTTTCACATGCTCTTTTCCGGTCACGTTGGTGAAAAGCTTTTCGCCTTCCACGGTGATCTTCGTCTGCCGGTACTGGCCGTCGTTCAGCATGTTGGCCATCTTTTCCATCTGGCCATTCTTCGCATAGCCGCCCAGCATCCGGAAGACCCGCTGGCCGCCCAGCATGTCCAGCTGATACTTCGTCAGCAGATTGCGCACGCCGTCCAGCTTTCCGCCGGGGTGGTTGCCCTTGCTCTGCCGCACCTCGCTGGCTGCGCCTTCCGCGATCTTGCTCACTTCCTCGGCCTTTGCCAGGCTCAGCGTCTTGTTTGCGTTCTTGATCACATGCAGCGTGCTGCTCGTGATGGCTTTTAGCATCCGCATCTGATCCACCGTCATGGGCAGATAGGTGCGGTTCTCGGTCTCCCGGATGCGCCGCTGCAGCCGCTCCTGCAATGCCCGCGCCTTCTCGCTGTCCGGCAGCGCCTCGGCTTCGGCCAGCTGTTCGTGCAGCCGGGTCAGCTTTGCGTCCTTTGTCGCCTGCAGGTCATCCCGCAGCGTCTGGATCAGGGTATCCACGCCGGTCTGCTTCCATTCTTCGGTCATGGCATTGGGGCTGTTCTCGCTGCCCGCGCTCTGCCGGATCTGGTCCTGCAGCCTCGTCAGCTGGTTCACGGCCTTGTTGTTCAGAATGGTCATGTCCGCCAGCTTTGCCACCTGTGCCGCCGCATCCACAAGGTTTTTCTGCACATACTTGTCCTTCGACGGCCGCAGCAGCATCTGGTTCAGCTGTGCCGCGTTCTGCCGGATGCTGCGCTTCAGCTCGTCCATCTTCCGTGCGTCCCGTGCCCGCTGCACCCGCTTTTCGGCCACCGCTTTTGCAATGGCAATGTCCTCGTCCCGCTGCTGGCGTGCTGTCTCAATGGCAACGGCATTTCGCTGCGCCTGTTTCTGTTCAAAGGCTGCCCGCTTGCGCTCGTTGTCCGCCTCCCATTCCATGATCTCATTTTCCTGTACCAGCAGCGAGTATTCCGCCTTGTCCGCGCGCTGCTTTTCCTGCCGCAGCTGCCACGCCAGTTCGTTTTTCTCGCTGCGCAGCTTCTGCATTTCCAGCTTTGCTTCGTCCAGCATCTCCTGCCGTTCGGCCTTCATGCGCTTCACTTCCTGCTTCATCTCCCGCTCGTAGCTTTCCCGCAGGAAGGTCAGCTTTTCGTTCAGGTTGCCCACGTTGGAAGTATCCACGCCCAAGGTCTCCAGATTCTCGTCCAGCAGCTTTTCAGCCTGTGCGTTCTGCCGCTGCAGTTCGGTCATCTGCTGCACCTCGGCGCTCTGGTTTGCCGCACGCCGGTTCTCGTACATCCGGCGGTTGAACTCCCGCTGCTGCGCCTTCTGCACACCCTTCAGGCCCTTTTCCACCTCGGCGGCCCGCTCCTCACTGCCCGCGGCCGCTTTCGCCACCTGCAGGTTGTGCTGCTGGATGCCCTCAAAGATGGCCTGGGCGTCGGTCATCTCCGGTGTGTTCAGGATGTCCCCGATGATCCGGCCCGCCAACTCCACCTTGGCGTCCTCATACTCGGCGTCGTCTGCAAACCTGCTCTGCGTCGCGGGCTTGATGGCGTCGTGCAGGTTCATCAGCACGTTCAGCCACTCAGTGCTTTCCATGCTCATTGCACCGTCCACTCCGGCCTGCTGCGCCGCTGCCTTCCACAGCGCCTTCGCGCCGTCGCTGGTGCCGCCCACGGCCCGGTTGTCGTTGATCACGCTGTCATACTGCTCCACGGGGTTGCCGTCCCGCACGCCTTCGGCCTGCCGCAGGCTCACGCCGTGCTTCCGGGCTTCGGCCACCGCTGCGCTCCAGCTGCCGTAGGCCTTCACCAGTTCTTCCTTCGCACTGCCGTTTTTGTTCACGGTGTATTCCAGCTTGTGCAGCTCCGGGTACTCGTCCCACAGTTCGCTGTTGCGGTAGGTCGCCCCGTCCAGAATTTCGCCTGCCAGCGTTTCTGCCAGCGCCTGGCCCTTCTCCATGTCCGCGCCGTCCGCCTTCAGGTACTCCACCAACACTTCGGTCTCCCGTGCAAGCTTTGCCCGGTCCACCCTGCTGCCGTTGGCCTTTGCCCAGCGGCTGGCCAGCCCTTCAATATTGCTCTGGCTCACCTTCACGCCCCGTGTCAGCCCAAAGAACTGGCTCAGCGTGTCCAGCGCTGCCGCCTTGTCCGCAATGGCCCGGCTCGCCGTCTGCTGGTCGTTCTTCTTCGCGTCCCGGCTGGCCTGCTCTGCCAGCTGATAGCGGAACTTCGCAAGGCCGCTTTCCTGTGCCAGCTCTCCGGTCCGGTAATAGTCCCGGATTTCCCGCACCACGCGGTCAGCGTCCACCCGGCCGCTGTACTCCTTGCTGGCCGCCACCCGGCCGTCCGCCGTAGAGATGTCCAGCGTGAACTGCCTGCGTGCGCTGCCCAGCTCCTGCGCCATCTGCCGGATCTGTTCCAGCTGCTGCGCGGTGGGTGCCGTGTCTGCCGAAAGGTCGATGCCAGGTCCCTCGGCCATCACGCGCACGTTGCCGTCCAGCAAAAATTCATTTAAGGCTTCCGTTCCAGTCTTTACCTCCGCCGGGCCGAACACACTCATGATCTCCCGGTGGTCGGTGTCTCGGGTGCGGTCATTCTGGGCAAAGTTCAGCATCTGACCGTCCGGCAGGATGTACCCCGCCCGGTTGAAATCCTCGGTCGTACCAAACTGTTCCTTTGCCAGTGCGCGGCGGTATTCTGCCTTGCTGCCGTAGGCTTCGGCCTTTGCATCATACGCCGCCTGTTCTGCCTTGCCCTCTGCCGCTCTTTGTTGCTGCATCCGGGCATTGACCGCTTTCATCCGGTCATCCAGCGCGGCGCTCTGGTCATCCAGCTGCGCCATGCGGGCATTGTAGTCTTTGCGCTTTGCAAGGTAATTCTGGTATTCTTCGCTGTCCCGGTAGGCTTTTGCTTCCGCAGAAAAGATGCCCAGTGCTTTCTTCTTCGCTTCGATTGCCTTCACTGCATCGCTTTCCAGCCAGGCACTGCGTTCTTCCTTCAGGGCCCGCCGCTGCTTGTCCAGCTGCTGCTGTTCGTCGCGCAGCTTCGTCAGCTCGTCTGTCTCGCTCAGCTGATACCGCACATTTTTCTTCAGCGTCCCGTTATTTCCCTTGTTTTCGGCGGTTTCCTGTGCTATACTTGTGTCAGAAGATACTTCCTGAGCAGCCATAGCGCTGCTCCGCACATCCATCGGGAGATGTGTGGGAGTATCTTCTTTTTTTGTCGGTTTTCCGGCATCGTCAAATGTCACATAACTACCATCCGACCAACACACTTCGTGTGTATAAAAAGCTTTTCTGCCGTCTTCTCTTGTGTAAGAGTTCACAATTACCGCTTCGTTGATTCTGGTTTCATCCATAATTACCGGCCCAGCAAAAACATATGTGTCATAGCCCTTGCCTTGCCAGTTTTTTTCATATCCAATCTGATTGCCGTTACGAATCACTCCCGGAATAGCTGCAACCGCAGCCTGCTTTGCTGCGCTATTTCCATGACGCACTGTTTTATTCGCGCCATAATGCTTTAATTCAACGATTCCAAAGTTTTCTCTTTCCACTTTATTTCCGATCGAATCGAAAAAAGCATCAATGTTCTCAACATTCTCCCTCGCGTTTTTCCCGAAATTCACCTCATTTCCACGGATTTCCGCTACCGGCTCCATTTCTTCCAGTTCACCCAGATGATCGTTCATCTGTTCTGTCAGAGACTCGCTGTCCTCATGCAGCTTGAATCGTGTTCCTTCCGCCGCACCCTTGTTCTCAAGGGCTGCGGCGTTTTCTTTTGCACTCCGCAGGCTGTCCATAGCCTTTTCCGCGTGGGCAAAGTATTCGTCCTGCAGCACCCGCTTTTCCGCTTCGGCCAGGCGCTGTGCCCGCAGGGCCGCTTTGTTCTCCGGGTCCTTGGCCAGTACTTCCTTTGCGCGGCTCACGATGTCGCTCAGCAGTTCCTTCACCTTGTTCATCACTTTGCGGATGGTGCCTGCCCGGCCCGCATTCTTCTCAGCCTGCTGCCGCTGGAACTCCACCCAGCGCTTGAAGCTTGCTTCGTCGCTGAAGATGCCGCGCCAGGCGTCCGCCACCAGTTCTTCCGCCGCCTGTTCATAGGTCAGGCCCTGCTGTGCATAGTCCGCAGCTTTCTCCCGGATCATCGCGTCGATGTTCTCATAGCTCTCGCTCTTGGCCAGAAATTCCAGCGCGTGCTGCTGCAGTGCCTGTGCGCCTTCGGCGTCCAGCGAGTTGTACCAGTGGTAGTCCTCGTGCAGGATGGTGCCGAACACGTCCTCGGCGCTGTCCGCAAAATAGATTTGTGCCACCTCGGTGTCTACATAGGCTTTCACCCGGTCATTGCCCTGCAGCACCGTCTTCAGCACTGCGTCGGTGTCCGTAGCCCGGGCGTTCAGCTCGATCAACTGGGTGCCCACATCGTTTGCCGTGCGCATGGTCCCCTTATAAAGCACCCGTCCGCTGCCGCTGGTGCTCTTTTCGGTCAGTTCTCCGCCCAGGGTCCCCCGCTGCATGCTCCCGGCTTCCATCTCGCCGTGCCCCTGCAGCCACGCCAGCTGTAAAGCCTGCCTGCCGCCGTCCTGTGCCAGCACATACTCGGTGTTCACCGCAAGCCCGTTCATGCCCTGCGCCAGCTCCATCGCCTTGTCAAAGGTGGTCACATCTTCCATCTGGCCCAGACGGTACAGACTGCTGGCTGCGGCCGCATACCGCTCGGCATCTCCAATGCCCACCGGCATGTTTTTGCTGATGGTCTCGCTCGCCGCATCCGACACCTTCCAGCGGGTCAACTCCTGCTGCACCTGCCGCTGCTGTGTGCTCCGGCTCTGCTGCGTCAGGCCGTAGGTCTCCCGCAGCCCGCCGTGCTGTTCCGCCGGGCTGCTTTCCACACTTTTCCCGTTGACTTCGCCCGCCCGCTGTGTTACAGTAGTCTCAGCAGACGAGCTCGCAGCTAACGTTTCGGACGTATGTCTGGGGTCGCTTGCAGCGGCATCCATAGGGGACTGCGATAAATCTGTCGTAGCGGAAGGATCTGCACTTAACGTTTTGGACGTATCTCTGGGGTCGGCAACGGCATCCATAGAGGGCTGCAGAACTTTCGCTATTTCTTTTTCCGGCACCCCAACGGACGACAAATATTCTGAAACAATAAAGTTTTTACTTTTTTTGGCATCTGTCACGGCTTCCACAATGATGTGGGAGCCGTCTATTTTTTTCTCAAAGATTACAATAGGTGCTTTTTTTCGATTTGCCGTATAGTATCCGTCCGCTTTTCTCGTTGCCAGATACGCATTGTCAAAATTGTTCAGTACATACGCTGCTCTTGCCACGTCGGCGCTTTCCTTCATGGTCGCATCCGCGCTGCCGTCGCCGCCCGCGTGCCGGTTCGTGATGTGGTTCACGCCGTTTGCATCCAGCATGGTCACGCTGCCCACCTTGTCAAGGCCGGTCAGCTCCTGCATGGCGCTGCGCATCCGGTCGCTGGTCTCGGTCACCATGTAGGGCGGCAGTTGTTCGCCCGCGCGCACCTTGTCCACATACTCGGCCATCTTCGGGTCCACGCTGTCCTTATACTCTGCAATGCTGGCATTCTGCGCCGGGGTATGTACCGCCGGGTCATCGTTTACAGCGGTCTGCTCTGTCACGGGTTCGCTTGCCGCCTGCTGTGTCGGGCCCGCTGCGTCCGCGCTCTCCAAACCGGCCGTTTCGCTTTCCGAACGGCCGGTTTTGTCGTTGTCTGCCACTGTTTCGTCCACAAACTGTTGCACCTGCTGCGCCTGCGCATCCGCCCGCACATCTTCCTGCTCTGCATTCCTTTGAGAAAGGCTCTCCCCTCGGGAGAGCTCCGTTGCAGCTCCGGCATCGCCGGACTGCAGCGGTGAGAGGGGTCCGCCCGCTGCCGCATCAAACCGGGCGTTCATCTTGCCCAGCCCGGTTCCCACAGCGCCGCCCAGCGCACCGGAAGCGCCGCCGGTCAGGCCGCTTTCCACCGCGTTCAGGAAGGTGTCTTTCTTGAACAGGTTCTGCGCCGCGTCACTGTCGCCCAGCGCCGCGTCAATGGCCATGTCCGCATAGGTCTCCACAAAAGCCTGCATGGCGTTGTCCACACCGCCCGAGACGGCGTTTGCGATCACCGGGTACTGCTGTGCCAGCGGACCGTTATCTGCCACACTGCGCACCAGGTCTGCCAGCTTCCCCGCCAGCGTGTCCTTTGCGTAGTCCGTACCCATGGTCTTGGCCAGGTCTGCCGCGCCCACACTGTTGATGGCCCATCCCGCGCCGAACTTCAGCGCACCGCCTGCCAGCGTCTTGCCCGCGCTGTCGCCCTTTTCCACGCTCTGGCCCATGCTTTCTCCGGCTCCCTGCAAGCTCAGCACCGGCAGTACCATCGCCGGGTCGATGCTTGCGACCACAAGGTTCTCGCCTGCGCTGGAAACAATGCCCAGTGCCTTCTGCGCCAGCGGTGAAAGGCCGCTCAGCGCTGCGCCGGTCAGGTCCTGGCTGCGCTTGTGCAGCTGGTAGCCCACACTCTTTTCCGGGTCAACGGCATCCTTCACCTCGGTGGCCGCATACCGGCTGCGCATGTCGTCGATCTCGCCCTGCGTGTATCCCTTTGCGATCAGCTCAGCGTCGCTGTACTTCGGGCTTCCGTTGGAGTCCACCGTGTCCACCAGCTTGAACAGCTTTTCCTGCCGAGCGTCTCCTGCCAGGCTTTCTTTCAGGGCATCCCGGTTCTTCTTTGTCGCGCTGCTGTTCTTCACGGCCTGCACCGCATTTTCGCCCATCTGCAGGCCGCCTGCGGCAAATTCTTCCGCAATGCCGCCGATGGTGTTCGAGGTGCGCCGCACCGCACGCTGCCACGCGGGCAAGGCATCGAAATCCCGGATGTATGCCTTTGCCTCGTTGATCTCGGTCTGCGTGTATCCCTTTGCCTGCAATTCCGCGTCGGTGTAGTCCCGCCTCCCGGTGCTCTGTGCCGTGGGCGCACTGGCCATAGCGCCGGTTCCTCCCTGTGCCTGCATCGCGTTGCCGCGCTGGACATAAGGCTGCTGCTCCCCGGTGCCGCCCCGGATCAGGTTTACCAGTTCCCGGTGTTTCGGGTCCGCATCCATCCACTGGTTCAGTTCATCAAAGCGGTCGGGCTCGCTGTTTTTGGCAAAATCCTCTTTTGCTTCTTGTGCCGTACGTGCATACCAGTCCACCCGTTTTCCGTCGCCCGCCGCAATGGTCTGTTTCAGCGCATCTGCATTCGGTGCGCTGCTCACTGCGCCGTATCCGCTCTGCAGCTGCATCGCGCCGCCGGTTGCTGCATACGGCTGCCGCTTTTTCTCGGTCGGCTTCACCGTACCGCGCACCTGCGCCGCCGGGGTGCTGCTGCCAACCTTTCCCAGCCATTCCGGCTGTGCCGTGCCGCCCCGGGTGCCGTTTCTCTCGCTCTGGGTCCCGCTGCCCGGCACCTCCAGCTGCAGCTTCGGGTTCGTGCTGCCCATCATCTGTGCCAGCACCTGCCCGCCCAGGCTGCCCCCGGTGCTGCTCTGGCTGCTGCCCGTGTTCGTCCGGGCGCGGCGGGTCTCGGTGCTGGCCCCCGCACTGCGGTTCACCCACGCTTCGGTGGTCCGTTTCCCGGTGCTGCCCCGCAGCGCGTCGATTTTCTCCGGTGTCCAGCCGCTGCCGGTGCTCCGGTTCCCCGCGGCGGTGCTGCTGTGTGCACTGCTGCTTCCGGTTGTGCTGCCCGCCGTGCCGTTCTTGCCCTTGCGCAGTTCGTCGATCTCTTTTGCTGTCCAGCCCATATGCTCACCTCATCATTTCGTTCCAAGCCACTCGTAGTCGATCTGGTTCATGATGCTCGATACCAGGTCACTGGAAAGGCCGCTGTCATTTGCCAGCGCGCTGGCGATCTGGCTCTGGCTGTAGCCGCTGTTGGCCAGCTGCCGCGCCTTGTACATGCCCTGTTCATACGGTGTGCCGTTGGCCTTGCCCGGGTTGCCCGTGCCGGTCAGCCGGTCGATGCGCCCTGCATTGGCCAACACTTCGGTGTAGTAGTCGTAGCTCGCATCTGTCGGCTTCATCGTGTTGTACTTGGTCAGCATCGTGTTCAGCTGCGGCTGCGTGTATCCGGCCGCTTTGCCCGTGCCGGTGCTCCCGCTCTTGCCGCTCGACCTGCTGCCCGAGCTCCTACTGCTGCCGGTCTTCGTGCCGTACTTCCGCTGCAGCTGCAGCTGACCGCTCAGCAGGTTCAGGTTGCTCTGGTTCTGCCGGTTTGCAATGGTGCTGTAATAGTCGATGCTGTTCGGGTCCAGCCCCACCGCCGTCAGATAGCTCTTGGCCGCCGTGTCGTAGCCGCTGCCTGCCAGACCCGCTGCCGTGGTCAGATAGGTCAGCTTATCCTGGTCCACCTGCGAAAGCCCCTGCCAGGTGTCCAGCATCGTGCTGTCCAGCCCGTATTTTGCCAGCAGCTGCGTTGCTGCGTCATCAAAACCGGCCTGCTTGTAGGCAGCCGCCTGCTGCAGTGCCGCCATCTGGTCGCTCAGCTCGTTCCGGGTCAGACTGTCATTGTACTGCCGCTCTGCGAAAGCGTTCTCCCAGTCCTGCTGCCGGTATCCGCGGTAAGCGTCATACCCTTCCAGCGCCGCTGCGCCCACGTTCTTCAGCACATTCCACGCATTGCTCAGGAAATCGCTCTTTTCCTGCCGCGCCTGCTGGGTCTGGTCGTACTGGTAGTTTCGCCAGTCTGCCGCGTTGCTCACGCTGCCGTCGTATTCGCCCCGCGCCAGCTGGTCCTGCCCCAAAAGGTTCGAAAGCTGCGTGCCCTTGCCCGCCAGCTCGGCCTGCCACTGGGTCAGTGCGTCCGCCCGGGCCTGCGCCAGCGTGCCCGCCGTGCTGCCGGTCTGGCTGGCCGCCGCCTGGTTCGCCGCGCTCTGGGCCCAGTCCGCCCCGTACCCGCCGGAAAGCCCCTGTGCCGTCTGCGCGGCCGCGTCGGCCCCAGCGCCCGCATTGTTAAACAGGCGGCTCAGCGCGCCCCGGTAGCTGTCGCCGGTCGAAGCGTAGCCCGTGCCCGCCTGGTTCTGGCCGGTCATGCTCTGCAAAGCGTCCTGGATGTCCTGGTCATAGCTGTTGTCATAAGCTCCCGGCATCGCGTTCTCCGCGTCGGTCAGCTTCTTCTGTGCATTGTTCAATCTCGAAAATACGCCCATTGTGTTCTCCTTTCTTTACAAAAAGAACGGCAGAATCTGCGCCGCCAGCCCGATCACCTGGAACAGCCCGTTCAAAAAGTCCTGCGTGTTCTGCTGGTGCTCGTTGTAGGCGTTCTGGTATTCGTTCTGCCGGTAAGAAAGCCCGTCCTTCCAGTTCGCCAGGTCCTTCTGGTACTTGTTGTAGTCGTTCTCCTCGGCGCTCTGCAGCCCGCTCAGCTCTGTCTGCAGCCCGGCCTTCTTCGTGTTGTACTCGCTGCGGCTCTGGCTCATCAGGCCGTCCAGCACGTTGTCCAGGTCGTTCATGGTCGATGCATAGGCCTTCTGGCCCGCCTGGGTGCCGTAGCTGGAGCCGTAGCCGCCGGTCCGTGCGCTGGCATCCGCCTGTGCGTTCTGGTTCGCCAGCTTCGCCTTCTGGGTGTACTGGCTCTTGTACTGCTGGTACGCCGTGTCCGCCGCCGGGTCATAGTCATAGTCGCCCATGCCGTCGATCTGGCCCATCACGTCCTTGATCTGCCCCTGGTACTTGCTCTGATAGTTCGCGGGCTTCGTCTGCTCGTAGCGTTCCAGCTCGCTTCTCGCGTCCGTCAGTCTACTCATGCGTTCTTCACCTTCTTCAAAAAGTCCTCGTTCATGTTCTCGCTGTCCAGATTGGTCAGCACATACCCCAGCTGTTCCTGCAGCTGGTACAGGTAGTTGGTCAGCGCTTCGGCATCTTCGGCCGGCATGTCCGCGCTGAACTTCGGCAGGCCAATGCCCGCCAGTCCCGCCACACTTGCCATTGTTTCGCTCCTTTCTACCGTCTCGGCACCGCGCCGCTCACCCGTCCTCCGGCTGCGTCCGCCAGCGTCAGGGCCACGCTGCGCAGCACCATCTGCCCGCTGCCGGAAAACTTCAGCCGCATCAGGTCGTGCCGCCGCGGCACAAAGGGCAGGTTGATCCGCTCGTCGGCCCGCACCGCTGCGCAGCTGCCCACCGTCTCCCAGTCCCCGCCGTCGTAGCTCACGGCCACGTCCACCACCGTGTGGGCCAGTGCATCCAGCCGCAGCGTCACCCGGCTCACATACTTGTCGTCCGGGCTGCTCATGCCAATGTCGCCGGTCACCGCCTCAAACTGTAACCGCGTCTCGGTCTCGCCGTCCTCCTCCCGGTCCGGGTCTGCCGCCCATAGGGCATTGCCGTCCCAGAGATACAGCTGCTGCCCGGTGCCCACCATTTCGGTGCCCGCCGGGCTTTCCTCGTGCCACAGTCCCGTCTCCGTGTCGTACACCAGCAGCCGCCCGCCGGTCTCCGTTTTTCGTTTCAGGTAAAGGTAGTACCGCGCATCCAGGCTGCCGCCCATGGCCCACTCCACCGCCGTCAGCCTGCCGGTGGCCAGCGTCCCGGACACCTTTGTGGGCAGGCTGCCGCCCCAGGCCATCACCCCGTCCGGCGAAAGGTAATAAAGCGTCTCCGCGATCACGCACAGGCTGCCCGCTGCGTTCGCCGCCACGCCCCGGCACCGCACGCTGGAAAGCTGGTAGTCGCTGGGCTTCGAGCCGTACAGCTTGTGGATGCAGTTCTCCTTGAAGAACAGCACATACCCCATGCAGCTGGCCGCGCCGGTAAACGCCCCGTCGCTGCCCACGCTCACTGCGTAGCTGTCCGAAGCGATGCCCCGGTAGCTGTACCAGTTGGTGGGGTCGCCCAGGGCGCAGGCGTAAATGGTGTTCTCCTTCCGGCTGCAGCCCCACACCCGGTTGCCCTGTTCGGTCACAAAGTCGAAGTCCGGCACCCGCCGTTCCACGGCTACCGGCGCGGTCGCCGCTTCGTTCTCGGTCACTTTGCCGTCCAGGCTCTGCCAGGTCGTGCCGGTGCGGCTGATGGTCCAGCTGCCGTAATACCGGTCCGTGTCCTCCGTGGGCACCAGCGTCGCAATGATGTCATCTTCTTCCAGCGTCCCCACCGTGATCTCTCCGTTCAGCCCCGCCGCCACGGCGTCGCACACGGCCTGCGGCATCCCGCTCAGGGTCACGGTGTCGCCTTCCTTCAGCACGCCGCCCACGCCCGGGCAGTGGATGCGCACCGTCTGCAGCAGCACTTCCTGCCACTTCTTGTTTTTCGCGCTGTACTTCAGCAGCACACTGCCGGTCCCGTAGGGCGCGTCGTCGGTGCTTTTCAAAAACAGCTGCCCGTCCTCCGGCTTTTCCGGTTCGGTGTCTCCCACGCCGGTGGGGTGGTAGAGTACTCCTTCCGTGTCGCAGGGCGTCACGGTCATGGCTTCGTCCCCCAGCTCCCACTTCGCGGCAAGGTCGGTCAGGGTGCCCGTCTCGGTGTCAAAGGCCTTCTTGTCCGGCCAGATCAGCACCTTCGTGCCCATGCCCGCCAGCGCCTTGTGCTCGTCGGTCAGGGCATTTTCCAGCACCACCGCCCCGCTGCGGGCGTCATCTGCGTCCGGCGTGTACTCCAACGTCGTGCCCCGGCAAAGCAAAAGGCCGTTCAGGTGGTACATGCCGTTCACGTCCTTCACCTCCCGGGTCTTTCTGCGCGGGGCTCGGGTCTGCAGCGCCGGGTATCCCCGGCTGGAAAAGTTCAGCGCCCGGCTCAGCTCTGCCTCGCTGCACCCATAGGTCTCGTTCACGCCGCCAAAGGCCCGCAGCAGCTGCCGCCCGGCCTGTAAAATGTTCAAATTGGTTCCATCTATCATGCTGCACCTTCCTTTAAACAAGGCTCCCACCTTGGGGGAGCTCCGCAACGCGCCGCCGTCAGGCGGACGGAAGCGGTGAGAGGGCGTCAATACCTCCACTGCACCCCGCCCGCCGGGGGATACTTCCGGCGCATCCACGCAGCAAACTCCTGCACATAGTCGCTGTACATCTGCAGCTCGTTCGTGGCCCGGGCCGTCTCGCCCAGCGCCAGGTCCATCTGCGCGCACAGCCAGTGGGGGTACAGCGGGCCAAACTCCTCCGGTGCCAGCAGTTCGGTGTCGTAGGTAAGGCCGTCTGCCCATGCCTTGTCCGCGCCCACCGCGTCAAAGTCGCTGCATGTGCTGCGCTGCACCACGCTGGAGCGCAGCCGCGCGTCGCACTGCCGCAGCCAGTTCTGTTTCAGCGTGTCGGAAAATTCGTTGTTCGGCCGCATCTCGTCGGCCTGTTCAATTGCCTGTCCTGCCGTCATCTCATCAACTCCTTCATGCAAAAACACCCGGCACAGCCAGAGTGCCGCTGTACCGGGTGTCCGTTGTTTCTGTCAGATTACACGCGCTGTGCCTGCTGCACCGCTGCCGCCTCTGCCGCCGCGATCTTCTCCGCTGCAGCGTTGTCCATCTCCTCACTGTGGCGCAGCACCTCGGCAATGGCCTTCGGCACCTCCACGTCCACACCGCGCTGGATCAGATAAGTCTCGCCGTTCACGCCCACGAAAACGGGCTCGCTGTAGCGGTGCCCGTCCTTGAACAGATGCACGATCTCGGTGTCCTTCTCTGCCTGTGCGTTCTCCAGCACGGCCTCGGTCTTTTCCGCGGTGTCCTGCACCGCAGCTTCCTGCTTCTTTACTGCCATAGTTTCTCCTTTCATGCGCCGCAGCGCACATCATCTGCCCCATGGGCAGACATCATTTGCCCGTCCGGGCATCCTCATTGCGCAGCACATCATGCCGCGCCAGCGGCTTTGTGTCAATTCGCCAGTGCCTTTGCGCTGTACCTCTCGCTGCAGCTCTCAATGCGTACCATGTACGGCTCGCTCAGGCGTTCGGCGGTCTTGGTGGCCTTCCAGCCCACGGACGCGCGCTGGTTCAGCGGGTCGTCGCCGTAGCCCAGCTGCTTCACGATGTGCTGCATGCCGCCGCCTTCCAGTTCGGTGGTAGCGTAGGCGTGGGCACCCAGCACCAGGGTGCTGAAAACCGCCAGGCCCGTCGGGCAGCCGGTGCCGGTCCAGATCTTCGCCTCGCTCGACACCACGAACCTCACGTTGTTGATCTTGCCGATCTCGCCGTTGAAAATTTCCTCCGGGGCCGCGTACTTGTGGGCGTCCACCCATGCCGGGTCCTTGCGGATGTCGTAGCTGGTGTACGGGTGCACGATGGCCACATAGCTGTCACCGATGGGGTCCGCGTTCTGGGCCTGCAGCAGGGCCACGGCCTGGTTGATCACGTCCACGGTCAGCTGCGCAGTCTTGTCCAGGCCTGCGCGGCTGCTCACGGCCGTCTCCACGCCGTCGGCCACCTTGGGCGCATAGATCACGTTGGTGCCGCCGTTCAGGATGTCGCGCACGATGGTGTCCATGGTGCGGCCGCCCTGGCTTGCCAGCAGGTTCGTGGCCTGCACCACGTTGTTGTCGATGGCGGCCAGGTCCAGCATGTCGGTCAGGGACACCCAGCCGCCGTACTGGTGCACGTCTGCGGTCACCGTGGTCACGGTCAGGGTCTGGCCCGCCGGGGTCACACCTTCGGTCAGGGGCTCGGTGGCCTTCGGCAGCGCCGTGTACTTGCGGAACTCAATGGTCTTGCCGTTGTTGGCCGGGATGGGGTAGCTGTCGCCGAACTGGTCATGCACCAGTGCAGGCTCTGCCAGGTCCAGCAGGGTCTTCTCGTAGTAGGTCTTCATTTCAGCGGACATGCCGCTGGTGGCGGTGGTGTTCTGCAGCTGTGCGCTTGCGTCCGCAAACAGCTGCAGGTCCATCTTCTTGTAGATGTTCATCTTGTCGTCCTCCTTCAAAAGGTTTTTATCTTTCTCGCACCCTTCGCGCGGGAAATTCATTCTCACAGCACGATCCGTTCCCCGCGCCGTGCCCGGCGTGCCAGCTCGGCCCGCTGTGCGCGGGTCATGTGCTCCACGTCCACCTTGGTCTCTGCCGCGCCGCCGGGGCGCACGCCGTTCTCGGTGGGTCTCTGGCCGCGCTGCTGGATGCGGGCTGCCACACCCTGTTCCACCTGCTTTGCGGTCTGGGCGGTCTGGTTCTCCATCAGCTGGTCAAAGTAGGCTGCGCGGTACGCCGCTTCCAACCCGATGCCCCGCCGGATCATGTCCGCCACGGCCGGGTTGTTCAGCACTTCGTCCAGCGCAAAGCTCGGGTACTTCTGCTGCAGCCTTTCCGCTTCCGCCTGCCACTGCGCCTGCACCGCCGCCACACGCTGCTGGTGCTCGGCGGCTGCGCGCATCTGTTCGGCCCGCTGCTTCTCGGCGTTGGCCCGCTGCAGCTCCCCTTCCATCCGGTCCATCTCCCGGGCCGTCTTCACGCTGATGCCCTTTTCGGCGGCAAGGGTCTCGTAATAGGCGTCGTTCTTCACCTTGCCGTTCTTCACCGCGTCGGTCAGCGCGGTCAGGCTGTCCGGGCTGCTGGCGTCCACACCGTAGGCTTCGCCCAGCGCGTCCATCAGCGCCTTCACCTGGGGGTTGTTCTGGATGTTCTGCGCCGCCACCTGTGCCGCGCGCTGCATGGCTTCCTCAAACTCCGCCGCGTACTCGCCCTGCATCAGCTGGCCAAAGGCCCGGCGCTTTTCCGCCGGGTCTGCAGCCTTTTTCTCGGCCTGCTCCCCCTCGCCGCTCTCGCCTTCCTTGATTTCCGGCTCCCCCTTCGAGGGAAGACTCTCCCCGGTCGGGGAGAGGTGGCGTGTATCACGCCGGAGTGGGGAATCTCCGGCATCCGCGCCGCCATCGGCGGACGGGGCCGGTGAGAGGGTCCCGTCTCCGGACTGCGAACTGAGAGGGTTCGCCGCCTTCGCCGCCCTGCCCGGGTGGCTGCGCTTCGCCATGCGCTCCTGTGCAGGCCGCAGCGCCGGTGCCTGGATGCCGGCCGCTTCGCCCGCGCTCTCGCCTGCACCCGAAGCAGCTGCTCCTTCTGCAAATCGCTGTAAGTCCAAACTGCCGAACGGGTTGCGGCTCCCAGCGTCTGCTTCGGCCCTTGCGCGGGCCTTGCATCCTGCTGGCCGCGGCCCCAACAGCTTCTCCCTGTTTCCGCCGCAGGCAGCGGTCGTCGCCGTTGCAGCGAACAACTGTAAGTCCACATTGTCGGTGTCGTTCGCGTGCGGGTTCACAAACCGCACATTCTCCGGGTACTGCTGGGCCAGCAGCATCAGCCCGTCCGTCACCAGCTCAAACTTTGCCATGTTGTCGAAGCTCTGTTCCGCCTGTACGGTCAGGATGTTGCAGTCGTCCTGGCTCTGGGTCACGGTACCGCCGTCCACGCTGTATGCCAGCGTCTGCATCAGCGCCGACACCGCCGCGCACACAATGTCCTGCCCTTTCGGCGCATACTCCGCGTGCCCCGATGCCTGCAGGATCATGTCGTGTTCTTTCTCATCGTAGATGATCGTGATCATTTCCGTTTCTCCTTTCATGCGCCTCAGCGCACATCATCTGCCCCATGAGCAGACATCATTTGCCCATCCGGGCATCCTCATTGCGCAGCACATCATTCTTTGTTCGGGTTGTTCACGTCCATCGCCCGCTTCGCCGCCTGGCTCGAAAGGCTGGTGGAACTGTCGCCCACCACGCCGCCAAGGCTGTTCAGGGTGCTGGCTGCTGCGGTCTTTCCGCCGCTTCCGCCCCCGCTGCCCGCTGCCGCCTGGCTGGCTGCCCCCGCCGCCGCGCTCACGTTGGTGCCGTTCTGTGCGTCGATGATCGCTGCCATCTTCTGCAGCTGCTGTGCCATCTGCTGCAGCTGCTGGTACAGCGTGCCGTTCTGGCTCACCCGCTCCCGCACCTTCTCAATGCCTTCAAAGTCCATCATGTCCAGCGCCGCCAGTGCCGCGTCCGCGTTCGCCGGTGCAAAAAATCCCAGCTGGTAGCACTCCTTCGCCGTCTCGTTCTGGGAAATGCGGCTGAAGGTGCTTTTCTTCGCCGCACTCACCGTGATGTCAAAGATCGGTTCCCGGTCGCCCAGCTGCACACCGCCCACCATGCCGCCGGGCTGGGGCTGTAACTGCGCATTGCTGAAGGGCACATACTCCGTGCCGCCGCTCTCTCCCGTGATGCGGTAGACCCGCTGCTCGTCGTAGAACTGCCGCATCAGCTCGATGATGAAGTAGCACTCCTGCGCAAAAGCCCGGTAGGCGCTTTTCAGCATGTCGCGGCTCAGCTTCGAGCCTGCTTCCTGCAGCGCTGCAATGGCGCTGGCCGCCGTCAGGCCGCTGGTGGTGCCGCCCTGGGAAACATCGCGGTTGCCGCTGATCTCCTTCAGTTCGTTCACCCGGTCGTCCCGGTAGGTGATCAGGTTGCCCGCAAGGCCTGCCGTCTGCAGCGGCCGCATGCTCTCGTCGGTCACCCGGCCCGCCGCATGCACGATGTCCCGGCCAAAGTCGGCCAGTTCTTCCTCGTTGATCCCCGCCGTGTCGCTCAGGATGTACCGCTGCTTTGCGCTCAGCTTCACATTCTCGTCCATGGCGTGGTTCATCTCGTCAATGGCGGTCTGGGTGTCCTTCATCACGTCGATGTACCCGAAGCCCGCCGGGCTGTCCTCCTCGCGGAACAGCGGGTCGAACACAAAGGGGTACTTTCCGTGGTCGTAAAAGCCGCTCTCCGCGTACTGCGGGTCGTTCTCGCTGGCATACAGCACGATGCCGTTGCAGTACTTGCAGTAGTGCAGCACCGTCTGCCCGCCGGGCTGGGCCTTTTTGTAGTACCAGTCCACCACCACGCTCTTGTCGGCGGTGTCGATGCTGTCATCGTGGATGTACTTTGCCACGTCCAGGCTGTGGCCGGTGTGGCCTTTCAGCTGCGGGTACTGCGCCTCCAGCTGTTCCGAGTTTGCCAGGCTCAGGCTGAACAGGTTCGGCGAGTCCTGAATGTCCTCCACGCCCGGCTCCCAGTACAGCATCAGCAGGTTCACGCTGCGGATGCTGATCTCGCCCAGGCCCTTGCGGGCCGTCGGGTCCCAGAAGATGCCCTTCACGCCGGTGCCGGTCTTCAGCTTGCGCCACCAGGTGTCGCTGTACACCGTCTCGTAGTCGCACTGTTCCAGCACCGTTGGCAGAATTTTGGAGAGTACCTTCGCGGTCTCCTCGTCGTCCGCCGCCCGGGGCAGCACGTTGGGTTCCGGGTAGTTGTCCATGGCGTCGGCGTGCTTGTTGGCGATGCTGTTGAACAGCCACCCGCTGGAGGGCTTCGGCTTGCCTTCCATCATCTTGTTTTCGTAGTTCTTCCAGTGCCCCATGCGGAACCACAACTCGTTGTCGATGATCCGCTTGTCAAGCGCCGCCTTGCCGGTCTTGTATTTCTGCAGGATATCGTTTGCCTTCTTGACTTCTTCCTCCCCGATCGCCTGCGCCGTGGGCAGGTCGAAGGCTTCCCCCTCGGGGGAAGCTGTCGGCAAAGCCGACTGATGAGGGGCAGCTGCGGCATTCTGCATTTCTCCAAAGGCCCCGTCCCTCTGGTCCGGGTAGCGCTTCAGCATCCCCTGCAAAAGCTCGTTTTCATTCATGCACTTCACCTTCTCGTTTTTCAAATCGGAGAAACGTGAAAAAATCGTTTAGCGAAGCGGCTAGATTTTTTCCGTTTCGACTTCTTCTTTGGGGTCTGAAAGGGGCGAGCAACCCCTTTCTCGTCAGGGGTAAGTGGAGTCCAGAGGATGAGAGGGGCGCGTCGAAACGCCCCTCTTGTCCTCTGGCCCAGCGGAGCGTCTACACCCTCATCACCCGCGTCCGGCTCTTTCTCTTGTCCAGGTCCAGCGGGTCGTCCTTCATCGGCACATCCCGCACCGCCTGCTTCGGGCTCAGCGGGTTTTCCATCAGCACATACCGGCACTCGTCGTAAATGTGGTCCTCCTGCGTGGTGTCAATGTCCTCCACGTTGCTCTCGTCATAGACCAGGTTCGGGATGGTGCGGATAAAATGCTTGCAGGTGTCGAACACCTGGAACATCGGCCGTCCCTCACGGTCGAAGGCCAGCCGGTAGTGGAACTGCATCTTGCCCGCAAGCCGCGTGTGGTCGCCGGGCTTCCAGAAGATGTAGTTCGGGTGCTTTTCCTGCATCTCGGCAATGCTCTCGCCCTGGCTCTCGTTGAAGATGGCCGGGTCTGCCACGCCGGTGATCTGCCTGCCCCGCAGCATGGGGTCGTTCTGCTCTGCCTCCCGGATGCGCCTTGCCTGCTCCACCGGGTCGATGCGCAGGCCTTCGTTCGGCGTGCCGGTGCAGCCGTACAGCTCCTTGATGCGGTAAAGCCGCCCTTCCTCGTCGGCCGCGTACCAGCCCACGGAAAAAGGCTTTGCATAGCCGAAGTCGTACCCGCGCCAGATGCGCCAGTGTGCCGGGATGCGGAACGGCTTGATGACGTGGGTCCACCGCTGGTCCTCGTAGTGGTCCGGGTCGTTGCGCCATTCGGTGAACACCTGGCCGGAAAAGCTGTCCCAGTCGCCGTAGAGCAGCGCCTGCTTTTCCGCTTCCGGCAAGCTGGCCAGCGTGCCCAGGTATCCCGGGTCATTCTCCAGCAGCTTTTTGTTGTCAAACACCGTGGACGGGATGAACACCCGCGTGCGCCGCATCTGCTGCACGGTGCCGTCCGGCTTCTTCACGTCCACCAGCTGCACCATGCGGGTGCCCGGTGGTGCCGGTGTGATGAACCGGGCCTTCACCCATCCGTGGCCGATGCCGCCGGGGTTTGCCGTGGCCCGCATGTACACCACCGTGCCCGGGCCTGTGGGGCGGTTGCGGCTCATGAGGTAGCTGTACTCCTCCCAGGTAAAGTGGGTCAGCTCGTCCACCCCGATAAAATCAAAGGCCTTGCCCTGGTAGTTGTACTTGTCCTGGGTGCGGAACATGCTGCCGAAGTAGATTTTCGCCCCGCTGGGGAAGGTCCACACATGGCTCGACGCGTTGTACTTCGCCTTCGGGAAGACCGGCTTGTAGTACTGCATGGTCTTGTCGATCAGCTCGCTCAGCTGCGGGTAGGTCTTGCGCACGATCAGCCCGCGATAGTGTGGGATGTCCACCTGCCGCAGCGCCTCGATCACCAGCGCGTCGCTCTTGCCGCCGCCTGCGGCCCCGCCGTACAGGGCCTCGTCCTCGCTGCGCCGCATGAAGGCGGCCTGCTTCGGCTGCGGCCGCCAGATGATGGGCCGTCCCTTATACGTTTCCGCTGCCATCCAGCACCACCTCCTGCCGTTCGCTCACTTCCTGCCCTTCCATCAGCACCGCCGGGGCCGCGCTCTGGCTGCTGCCTTCGTCCCGGGGCACCAGCGCCGCAGCGTTGGCGGCCGTCGTCAAAAGCACCGCCGCAATGTTCGCCGCGTCCTTGTCGGTCATGGCTTTCGCTTCGTACCGTTCCAGCTGCTTTGCCAGCTCGTCCCGTTCCTCGTCGCTCAGCTGCCGGTCGTAGGTCCCCGGTGCGCTGCGCACCACAAGGCCGGTCTCCGCTGCGTCCTGCAGGTCTTCCGCCTCGCTTTTCAGCAGCCCGCCGATCTCGTACCGCCGCGATCGGGCGTCCTCGTCCAGCCGCTGCTCCAGCTTTGCCCGGATGTCCGCCGCCCGCTGGTTCTCGGCCACCCGCTGCTGCAGATAACCCACCTGGGCCCGGGCCCCCAGCGCTGCCCGTGCTGCGATCTCCCGCGCCGCTTCGGCCCGCGCCTGGGCAAAGGCCCCGTCCGGCTGCTTGGCTTCCTCCGCCATCCAGCTGCGGATGGTGCTTTCCGGCACGCCGTACTTCCGGGCCACCGCGCAGATGGAGTTCGAGCCGATCATGGCCATCACCACGTCCGCCCGTACCTTTGCCGGGTACTTCTTGCCCCGGCCCTGTCGGCCGGGCACCGTGTTCTTGCAGTATCTGCGCGTCGCCATTCCCGGCCCTCCTTCCCGTGCTTTGCTTCCAGCCTATCACGTTTCTGTCTGCAAAAAAACTACGGACTTTTTTCAGCGGTCTCGCGCGGCGAGTACGGGTTGTGTTTGCTGGTTTTTCTTCAGCGGCCTTACGGCGCTTTGAAAAATCAGAACACTGCCCCAACAACTCCTTCCTGTTTCCGCCGCTGGCGGCGGTCGTCGTCGTTGCAGCACAAACAGGCCGCACACATTCGTGTCCAGCCTGTTCAGATCAGCCCCGCCGCCGCCGCATACACCGCCACGGTGGAAAGCGCCTCCAGCTCCTTGTGGTAGTAGGTCGTCCGCCCGATGTGCAGCAGCCCCACCACGTCCCACTCGCTCCGGCCCTCGATGTACCGCAGCCGCAGCAGGTCCCAGCACACCGGGTCCTCCCTGGCATAGTAGTCCCGCACCAGGCCCAGCACGTCTTCCCACTGCCCGCTGCCGTCAAACTTCCGCAGCGCCTTGCGCACCGCCTTTTTCTGCTGCTTTGTCACCCGTCCACCGCCTTCCGCGCGCGCAAAATAAAATAATCCTGTCTGTCAGGTGCGAACTTTCGCAAACATCCTCTGCACAAGGCTCGCCCTTCGGGAGAGCTCCGTTGCGGCGCCGCGTCAGCGGACTGCAACGGTGAGAGGGTTTCTTCTTCGCAGGATCAGATACGCCTGCGGTTCACTGCTTTCCCAGCCCTCCGGCCGCGGCCTGTCCGTCTCGTACAGCTGCTGCGGGTCATACACCGCCACCTGTACCACTTCCCACCCCGGGAACCGTTGCTCCCACCAGTAGGCGTTCTCCGCGCACTCGGTGCAGCCCTTGCGCAGCTGCTTCCGGCTCCACTTGGTGTCGCAGGCGGCCAGCTCGTCCGGCTGCCGCAGGTTCCGCGTCTCGATGCAGCTGCGCTCTTTGTGGCCGTAGATGTACCCCACCGTGCCGTTTTTGCCCTGCCCGTCAATGCCCAGCAGCTTTTTCATGTCCATGCGGTCCACATTCATGGTGCCCAGCGGGTCGTATTCGCCGGTGCCCGGGATACGCCGCCGCCATAGGTCTTCCAGCATCTCGCGCCACTCCCGCCGGTCGGCCGCATCCAGTCCTTTGCACTGGGCAAACCCGTGCAGGTGCAGCCGTCCGGCTTCGCCCTTGCGCACCGCCCACAGCATCAGCCGGATGCTGTCCTTCGGCACGCCAAATCGCTTGCAGGTCGCCGTGATCACCCGCCGCTTGTAGTTCTCCACGTCCTTCCGGCAGGCCGCAAAGTCTGCGGGTAAATAGCCGTCCTCGTATGTACCGGTCAGGAAAAAGCCGTTCTTGTCAAAGTTCGCCAGCACCTTCCGCTGCTTGCGGCGCAGGCTGGCGTACTTGTTCCGTTCCTTCTGGCCCCGGTCGCTCTCCTTGCGCTTCTTGCCCCGCTGCCGGTGCTCCTGGTCGGTCACTGCATAGACGCCCACGGTCATGTACTCGTCACCGCACTGGTATTTCTTTTCCCGGATGTAGCTTCTTCGCATCCCGGCACCTCCTGCTGGTCGTCAGCGTCCTGTGTTTTTCCGTTCCCATGATCATCACCGTCACAGAAATAACGGGTATACAAGCCCCCCAAAGCGTCCCGCCGGACGCCCTGGAGCAATCACGCATTATAATAAGGTAGGTCTCGCCCCTTCCGGGGCCCGACAAACCATTCCGGCTAAGGTGCAGCCGTCCGCTGCACACCACCCGGCACGCCTTGTCTTTTGTCGCCAAAGCCCCCAGGCTTGATTGCCTGAGGGCCGTTTTTATGGTATTTCCGGCTTTCCCCGTGCGGCCCACACGCCGTAGCTCAGCTCCGGCAGGCCCCGCTTCCGCGCCGCTGCGTTGTACCCGCACAGCGCGTGCACGTCCAGCTGCAGCGCGTCCGGGTCCTTGAGCTTCGGGATCACGCCCTTCGCCGCCTTTTTCTGCGGCTTCGACGCCGGTGCCCGGTGCTGCTCTGCCTTCGGGAGCTTCTTCGCCCCCGCCGCGTTCCGCTGCACGATGCTCCGCCGCACCTTTTCCCGGGTCAGCTTTGCAATGCCGCGCGCCGGGCAGCAGCCCTTCCGGGCCCAGTTTGCCGCCGTCTGGGTGCAGTCGAAAAAACCCTGCTCCACCAGCTCTGCCGCCGTGCCCTTCGCCATCCGGTTGCCCGCTGCATCCCAGGCGGTGTACTCCCACACCTCCCGCAGCAGCGTCTTTGTAGCCGCCGGGGGCCGCTTTTCCCGCTCGATCCGCCAGATGCGCGGCTTTTTCACGGTCTTTTTCTGGCGCATGTACTCGCTCTGCAGCCGGTCCCGGTCCGGGAACAGCCCCGCCGCCACCAGCTCGGTGGGGGTGCCTTCGTGCAGCAGCGCGCCGGTCTTCGGGTCGTACAGGCGGTAGACGTAATGTGCACTCATCTTGCCTTCCCTCCGTACAGCTCCACTTCGCAGCCGTCTTCGGTGACGAGCACCCCGCCGTCCAGCGCCCTGGCGATCTGCTGCAGCCGCACCGCGCTCAGCCGTTCCAGCCCGCCGGGCTGTACCCAGCGCTTCACACAGCTCGGTGCCGTTTCGGTCGCCTTCGCCAGCGAGCGCACCGTCTCGCCCCGGTATTTCATGGCTTCTTCCAGTGTCATGCCTGCTTCGCCTCGCTTTCGCTGCGCGCGTACCGGTGCTTTGCCGTCTGCCACGCTTCCTCCCGCCGCCTTTTGGGGTCCACCATATCGCGGCTGACCATGTCGTGCACCTCGCGCAGCTGCACGCCGTGCCTTCCCGCCACCAGCTTTTCAAACCGTTTGCGGGTCATTTTGCATTTGTCTTTGCTCATTTCCGTCTCCTCTCCCAGCTGTCCGGCATGCCCGGCTGCTGCAGGATCGTGTTGATCTTCTTTTCGATCTCGCCCGGCGCCAGCACATTGGCCCCCGCCGGGGCCGCCCGGTGCCCCAGCGCCTTTGCCATGTTCCGCCGGATAAACGCCGCTTTCTGCTCCTGGTAATCCCGGTCGGCCTGCTTTGCCCGTTCCTCGTCCGGCACGTTCTCGATCGTAATGTCTTCCTTCAGTGCGTCCTCGGCGCACCGGCGCAGCCGTTCCATGGCCCAGCTCAGGCTTTCGTGGCCTTCCTCGTTCACCTGCCGGTAGTTGGTCAGGGTTTCTTCCCGCAGCCGGTTCAGCCGCTTGCTGCTGTAGCCCAGCAGCTCCATGCAGGCCCGGGCGTAGATGGTCCACACCATGCTGGCGGCCACGTCGCCCGCCATGCGCAGCTGCTGCTCCCGCCGGGTGCGGGGTGCGCGCAGCACCGGCACCCGGAACTCCGGTTCCACGCCCTCCGGCAGCCAGCCTTCCCGCAGCGCACGGCTGCGGTCGGTGCTGGGCATCCCTTTGTCGTTGGCCGTCATGGCCACGTCCAGGCTTTCGTAGGCCAGCGCTTCCGCCCGGGCCTCGATCTTGTTCAGCCGGTCCTTCCCCACGCCGAAGCACTGGTGCAGCGCGATGATGATGCACCACCGGGTCATCTCGGCCGTGCCGTCCCGCGTCAGGTCCAGCTCCTGGCTCAGGCTCATGTTCCGTTTCATGTCCGCTTCACCCCTTCCCGGTACTGGTTGTATAACACGATCCAGTCCTGCGTGCCCAGCTGCTTGTCCCGGCCCGCTTCGCTTAAAAGCCGGTAAGCGCCGCTCTCCTTGTCGCCCGGGTGCTGCCAGTCCAGCTTTTCCAGCTCCTGGGCCATCCGGGCCTTGTAGTCCTCTAAGGTCATGGTCTCTCCTTTCACGGCTCGCCGCGGTCGTTCATCCAGCTGCACGCCAGCGCTCTGGCTTCGGCCAGCTTGCTGCATAAATGGTTCACCGCCGTTTCCTTCATCCACTCCGGCAGCTGGTCCACCTGCAGCAGGGCCGCGCCCATGTCCCGCACCAGCTCGTTGCCAAAGGTGTCCACTCGGTCCCAGATTTCTTCCTCGTCCGGGGTCAGATTTACAGGTTTCACGGCAGTTCCTCCACATGGTAGGCTTTCGCGCGGCAGGTGGGGTTCTCCACCTTCGCCGCAAATTCGCCCTTGAGCTTTGCGTCCACCTTCGTGGCGGCCCGCACAATGTAGGTCATACACAGGGTGTAAAGGCTGTTCGTCTGCGGCAGCTGCTTGCTCAGCTCCACATGCACCCGGTACTTTTTCAGGCCCATGGCGTCAGCCCGCCTTTCTCCGGCGGCCGCGCTTGTCCATGGTCTTGGCGGCCGCTTCGTCTGCCTGCTGCCGCCGGGCCGCAGCTTCGAACTGCCGGTTCTCCTGCCGGCAGTTCCAGGCGTACAGCCCCACCCCTGCCAGCGTGCACAGCACCGCCCATAAGATCAGCGGTGCCCGCGTGGCGGCCGCGCCCGGGCCCATGCCGCCAAAGGCCATCAGCGCCAGCGTGATGCCCGCCTCTGCCAGCCCGATCAGCTTGCCGCCCAGCCACAGCGCCCCGGTGCCCGCCGCCAGCACGGCCCATCCGTTCCATTTCCGCATTGTCAAAACCTCCTGTTCTTTCTGCTCCCTTGCTTTTCAACAACATTCTTTGCATTTCCGTTGCTTTTCTTTGCAAAGCGGTTCGTCGCTATTCCGTTGCTTTTCACCACCACGTCTTGCTCCGCCATTGCGACGCACGCCCCTGCATTGCCTTCGCTGCGCTATGCGCGGCCTTTCTTCGCTCTGCCATTCCTTTTCAATGCACTCTTTGCCTCGCCTTTGCGACGCTAAGCATAGCTATGCCGCTGCGAAACGCGGCCCAGCCCTTCCGCTGCGCTGCTGATCCATGCGGAGCTATGCCCTTGCCCGTCGAAGCGAGTCGAGGCTTAACCGTGCCTTCGCGCTCAGGCTTCCACTTCGTATGCGGTGTATGTAAACCGGCCCTTTCCGCTGTTGCGCCACTGGCCAATGCCCCGCAGCGCACCGTAATCCAGCCATTCCCGCACGGCGGCTTCGTGGCTGTCGTCCATGCACAGCACATCAAACTCGCACCGGCTGCCTGCAGGGATTTCCTCGCTGTTCGCCAGGCTCACCCGCTCGCCTTGGGCGGTCTGGGCCCGCAGCGGCCGCTGGCAGTCCCGCACCGCGCCGTTCACCTCGATAGGGATCATGCGGGGCGAAACGAAGACCAAGCCGTCAATCACCTTTTTGTACGCCGAAATCTTGCCGCTCTCGTTCACGGCCCGCTTTTTCCCGGTCTCGGTTTTTCCTCCGATACGAGCAAGCATGCCGCAGCTGTCTTTAAAGAAACCTTTGACCTGGTAGTCATACAGCACCGGCCGACCCTCGGCATCTCGGGGGAACACGGTCATGCCTTTGTCCGCCACCGCGTCCGCGCCCAGCGCGGCCACTTCGTCCTCGATGCTGGCCGCATCCGGCGACTTGCTGGCGATAAATTCCCGGGCAATGTTCTGGTTCGAAGGCCAGGTGCCCAGCACCGGCTCGGTAAAGGTCAGTCTCACATGCAGCTTTTTCATTGTAAAACCTCCGATTTTGTGATATTATCGGGGTGACGATTTCTCCAAATTGTCACTCCATCAAAGCTCGCCGGTGTTCGCTGCACCGGCGGGCTTTTTGTTTGGCCGGTTCAGTTTTCCCTGTTCCAGTGCCCGGTTCTTGTCAATGCGCCATAGCTTCGGCCCCACCTTTTCGGCCGGCAAAAGCCCTGTGCGGCACATCCTCTGCACCGTCTTCGGGGTAACACCCATCAGCTCGGCATACTGCGCCGGACTCAGGTATGCCGGCAGCTGCCGCGCATCATAGATTCGCGCCTTCCGCATGGTTATTTCTCCTTTCAATCCGGGCTGAAGGTCTGAAAGCGGCATTCTTCGCCTGTCTCCGCCAGGTCAAGACCCCACTCGCTGCAGATGGTCTCGCACACCGGCTTTGTAAAGCCGATCAGCTCGTCGCCCTGTGCCGCCATCAGCACCGCCGTGCCCACAATGCCGCTCATGTACCGGAATTCATACAGGTTGGTGGCCCGCTCGTTGAACGGCAGCTCCTGCAGCAGCCCTTCCTCGTTCACGATCAGCTGGATGCTGTCCACATCCTCCCGCGCCCAGCTGGCCGCCAGGCAGGTGTCGGCCGCCTCAATGGGCCCGCCCACCAGCGCCTGCAGCGTTTCCAGTGTGCAGGTGTCCCCGTCGTCGCAGGGCAGCAGCCGTGCCTTCTGCTCCTCGTCCGCCGGGATCACGATCACATAACGTTCCATTGTCAATCCTCCGTTTTCCTGTATCCAGCCTTTTCGGCGTCTTCCAGGCTGTAAAAGTCAAACTTTTCTTCCAGGCACACCAGCACCTTTTTCTGCATCACCTCCGGCACGCCTGCCTGCTGCATTGCCATCAGGCAGTAGCCCATGCAGGCCGCGTTGCTCCACGGCTCAATCAGCCCGGACAGCGCTGCGTGTTCATTCTCGGTCATTGCTTTTCTCCTTTCATTTCTCCATCCATAGGTCCAGCCCGGCTGCTGCCAACAGCACACCGGCAAACACCATGGGCGGATAGTCGATCCACCAACCTGCATTGAACACCACCGACCCGATCAGCCCAATCAGCAGCGACCACTTCCGGCGGCTCATGCGCTCTTCTCCGGCTGGGCGGATGAGTGAAACAGATATTCCATTCTCAACCCCGGAAAGAGATTGTTCCGAACTTTCTCCGCTTCCGGGTAAGTAAAATCTGTTTCTCCATTGATTTTGTTTCGTGCCGTTTTCTCAGAGCATCCAATCGTCGCCATAATGTCTCTGACAGTCAAGCCGTTCCTTTGCATTTCAGCTTTCAAATTGTCCATTCAGCATTCTCCTTTCTCTGTTTTGATTTTATCTTAAACGGTAAAATCTGTTTTGATTTTACATCCTAGTTTGGTAAAAGTCAATCCCATTTTGCAAAATTTTATATAATTCGGTAATTTTCTATTGACTTGTTTTCTTTTCACTCTTATAATAGAGCCATCAAACGAAAGGAGAATCTTACCGTGTGGCTTGAAAATCTCAACAAGCTGAAAAAGAACAGCGGTATGACGATTGAGCAGATTGCTCTTTCTTCCGGCGTTCCGAAGGGCACGCTGAACAAGCTCTTTGCCGGTCAGACCAAAGACCCCCAGCTGTCCACTGTCTCCGCCGTTGTTCACTGTATGGGTTATACCCTTGACGATCTGTCAGATGATACCGTCAGCGGTAAAGCTCACCTTACCCCCCAGCAGTCCGCGCTGCTCTCGTCCTTCAATCAGCTCAATGAGGAAGGCCAGCAGAAGGCCGTGGACTATGTCGAAGATCTGGTGCTCACCGGGCGCTATAAAAAATGTGCTGCGCTGGGCGTGGATCAAAATGAAGCATAAAAAATAAGCCGCCTTTCGGCGGCTGTGGTGTATAGAGGTATATCATGCAACTGAAAAAGAAAATTGTCTCTTTGGCGCTTGCGGCAACGCTTCTGGTTTCGGTTCCGGTTTCTGCGTTTGCGACAACAAAATTCAATCAGGGCGTTTTTGACGGGCGGGATGATCTTCGTGTCGTCACGGATACAATGACCGGGGAAACTTCCGTTGTGCCCACCGCTTTGGATGGCGATCAAATGATCATTCCCGTTCTCGAGTCTGGCGCGGTGATTACAGTTCGGCCTGGTATATTCCTGGATGATGACAAAGATACTTTCATTCTGATGTTCGATTATTTAGGTGTTGATTGGGCCAAATTAAATGGCATTATCATAAAAATCGGTGATAACCGTTACTCTTTCACTAACTGTTATTCTTCCCGTTCTATAGACGACGGTTTTGCTTCCGAATATGTCGCGTTTTATATGAAAGATCAAACAGCTGGTATGATGAAAGATTTAGCCGACCATCGCGACGATGAAATCAGCGTAAGACTTACCGGCTCCGCTAAATCCATAGACTTTGTTCTTACCGATACTGTCAAAAACACTTTACTCGATATGTATGATTTGTATGTTGCTGGCGGCGGGACGCGTAGCGGTAACATGTATCAGATATCTGAGTTCGACCCGGTACATGTTGAAAAGAACGGAAAACGCGTTATCGGTAATGTTGTCACAACTGTTCTTGACCTTGCGACTGGGCATGTACCCGCTAATTTCTGACATTCAAGAGCGCCCCGCCGGGTGCTCCCTCTTTTTTGTTGCCGTCGCAACAGAATGGTTCAATTTTCTTTTCCTGTCCGCTTTTTTCTTCTATACTGAGAAAAAGGAGTGATTTTTATGGGTGAAAAGCAGCCCCGTTCTGATCGTTGGCGACGGTTCTGGCATTGGCACGGCTTTGAGATCGTCATCATTCTCGCGCTGGCCGTTGGGTATGCCGTTTTTTCTTTCGTCCCCGCCGACGTCCTTTTTGGGCACGGTTCCAGTTCTTCGGCCTCCTCTGGCGTTTCCAATTCCAGCGCCGCTGCATCTCACACCCTCACCCCCTGTGAAGAGGGCTATATCGACGGAGATGGCCATGGTTTCTCCGATGGTCGTTCTGATGGCTTCGGCGCCGGCGAAGCCGCAGGCCTGCAAAATGCCGCACCGTCATTTGTTGACGATGGATCTTATGCTGATGGGTATGCTTCCGGATATGGTCGCGCCTATGCCCGTTGGTGGATTCATGGCTATATTGACGGCTATATTTCTCAGCACCCCGAAATCAATGAGTACGATCTCCTTGACGACATCCTTTATACGTTCCCGGATGTCGATACAGATGATTTGATTGATTATCTCCGTTCTGCGCGGTAAAGCACAACCCTTCAGCAGGTTCCTATTAAGTCTGCTTATTCATGTCTTGTTTGTGAAGAACCTTTGAATTTTCATTGCTTGTCAAGCCCTAATTTTTAGTTTTTCTGTTGCGTTTGC